>FUFK010071275.1_pt1 | contig 34036 bp, 36 predicted proteins | sample 1021851 | NCBI WGS metagenome assembly FUFK01 (sample SAMEA51879418, study PRJEB19060) | metagenome | reverse complement strand
AAGCATTTTTATTAGAAAATCCAACTCATCAGGCAATTCTAGAATCTCGAGGAAATGGTTTCAGAAAACAAGATACACTTAACTTTACATTAGGATTTCAAAAAGATGATATATCAATAAGTGTTTGGGGAAAAAATATCAATGATGATGAATATTTAACCTCTGCTTTTGTCGCGGTAGCTGATCTATCTGAAACGACATTTTTTGGATATCCTAATGCCTATAAGACATATGGAGTAACATTAAACTATTCGTTTTAATAATTATTTCACTACTAACTAAAGGAGTTCATACGAACTCCTTTTTTATCTAAATGCTCAAAAAGAGATTTAAGTGAGCGTTCTGTTGCTTTATAACATTCATCAATCGAATGCTCTCCATCCATAAGTACTTCTGGTTCAACTATAGGAACCATTTCATTATCTTGAGCACATTTTGCATAATCTGCTAATGCCTCCATATTTGCATCTATGCATTCTTGTGATGGAATGTTTTGACCAATACTTATGACGGCCCTCCATTTAGTAAATTTTGCGCCAAGTGCAACATATTCTGCACACCTTTCATCAAGATCATCTAAACCTTGAGTTAATGTTTCAATTTCTGAGCCATTAAAAGGTTGTAAACCTTTATCAACCTTTATGCCTGGAAGCGCACCCCTCTCAACAATTATTTCTACTAATGACTTCCCTGAATCAGAGTGTTGTCGAATAGTTTCATCAAATAGGATTACTCCACCTATGTTTTTTTTCATGCCCTCGGAAGTAAAAAGGAGCTCTCTATAGTCCCTCCTGTTTTCTTCAGTACTTTCTACAGATATAGAATCGAATCTTTTTTTACAGGTTGGATTGCTTTCATCTGCAGCAAGGATACCTTTACCATCAGCAACAATATATTTTGCTATTTCAGATAAGCTTGAGAAATTCATTGAGATGCTATTTTAACCTTAAAGCTTCTATAGATGGTAGTTTATTTCCTGATAAGTACTCTAAAAAAGCGCCGCCAGCTGTAGACACGTAATGAAATTTGTTAGTTTCTGAGAATTTATTGATGGCAAATAGAGTTTCACCCCCACCTGCGATTACTTTTGATTTTGAATTTTCTAAAAAACCTATCAATTGTTTTGTTCCATTTGAGAATTGATCTATCTCAAAAATACCAAGCGGCCCGTTCCAAATAATATATTCATGATCAACAGGTATTATTTCTTCATTTAGTTCTATATCTAAAATCATTTTATTTTTAGGGACATCTTCAACAGAAACTAAGTTTACTTGATTTGATTGAGGCGATTCTGCTACATAAACACTTTTTGGAAGAATGATTTTATTTGTCGTGAGTAATTCTTTTGCGGTGTCTAACATATTATCTTCAACAAGTGAGTTTCCAATAGGTTTACCAGCAGCTTTTAAAAAAGTATTAGCTATTCCACCACCAACAACAACTGAAGAGGACTTAGTGAGTAAATTTTCAATTACTTTTAATTTTGTTGATACTTTTGAACCTCCTACTATGCTCAGAATTTGTTTGTTTTCTTCTAATGCTGACTCTAAATTTTTTATTTCATCTGAAAATAAAAGTCCAGCACATGCATTTTTAGATAATTCTATTGCACCAAATGTAGAAGCAGCTGATCTATGAGCAGTAGCAAAAGCATCCATAACATAAACATCAAAAACATTTGCTATTTGCATAGACAAATTTTTATCATTATCTTTCTCCCCTTTGAAAAACCTAATATTCTCCATAAAACAAATATTTTCCGGAATATTCTCAAAATTATTAAGAAGCTCTATATCCAAATTTAATCTTTTTTCAAACCACTTCTTAATTGGCATGACTGATTGATTAATATCAAATTCGCCCTCTCTTGGTCTACCAAGATGTGTAATAACACATAACTTTTTAGTATGTTTTAATATGTAAAGTATTGTCGGAAGAGCAGCTGAAAGCCTTTCATGGCTGAGAATTTCACCATTTTCAATAGGAACATTTAAATCTACTCTCAGACCTACTTTCTTATCTTTAATAACTGTCTGTTCAAGATGATTCATATCATCTGTTTGATTTTCTTTATTATTTTCTCAGGAGTAAATCCAAAATGATCCATCAGATCATTGCCTTTACCCGATTCACCAAAACTGTTTATGCCAATGACATTTTGGGTATGCTCAAACCAAGAATTAGGGTGCCCACATTCAATAACAATATTGGTTGTGTTCGAAGAGAAAATTTCATTGTATTGATCCTTGTTGTTGAGAAGAGCTTCAAGACAGGGCACACTCGCAACGTTACAGCTTATGCCATCTGCTGTTAATGATTTTTCTACTTCAATGGCTAAGCCAACCTCTGAACCTGTAGCAATTAAATTGACAGTGGCATCATTTTTCTTTGTAACGAAATAACCTCCCATCTCTAATTGTTTTAATTCTTTTGATGCAAATGGCGCTAAATTTTGTCTGGATAAGATAATCGAGCTAGGACCATTAGTTTTAGAAAGAGCTTCTTTCCATGCAACTGCTGTTTCAGCTAAGTTTGCTGGCCTCCATGTGGTCATATTTGGAGTAGAACGTAAGGTTGTTAAATGTTCAATTGGTTGGTGTGTGGGCCCATCTTCTCCTAACGCAATAGAATCATGAGAAAATACAAATATTACTCTAATACCCATAAGCGCTGCCATCCTGACCGCATTTCTTCCATAATCCATAAATACTAAAAATGTGCCTGAATATGGAATTAATCCTCCATGCAAAGCCATACCATTCATGACTGCATTCATTCCAAATTCTCTTACACCGTAATAAATATAGTTACCATCATCATTAGAATTGATATCAATGGAATGTTTAGTATTGGTATTATTTGATCCACTTAAATCTGCAGATCCACCTATCAGCTCAGGCAAATTTGCTTGCAAAAATTCAAGAACTATCTGAGAGCTCTTTCTAGTTGCCAAAGAGTCAAAATTTGAAGATAGCTCCTCAATGAACTTGTTAAAATCATCATCAAAATTTTCAGGCATTTTACCCTCTATTAGTCTGTGCATTAAATCAGATTTATCAGGCTCTGATTCTGAGAATTTCTTGCACAGATCATCCCATTCTTTCTCAAAAGCGGTTCCTTTTTCCACCGCATTCCATGAATCGTATATTTCCTTATCAATTTCAAATGGCGCGTAGGGCCAATCTAAATTTTTCCTAAGAGCTGTCATTGCCTCTTCGCCGAGCGCTGCTCCGTGAGATGCTTCGCTATCTTGTTTATCTCCGGCTCCATAACCAATAGATGTTTTGCAAACAATCATAGTAGGTTTATCAGATAGCTTTGCTTCCTCAATCGCTGAATTTATCTTAGCTCTGTGATGTCCATCGACATTGTCAATTACGTGCCATCCATAAGATTGGCATCTCAATGCAATATCGTCTTGGTACCATGGATCAATTTTTCCATCAATTGAAATTCCGTTACTATCGTAAAAACAAATTAGTTTATTTAGTTTTAAAACACCTGCCAAAGACATCGCTTCATGTGAAACACCCTCCATTAGACAACCATCCCCTAGGAAACAATAGGTCAAATGGTCTATAGGTTTAACAGAGGCGGTATTTATTTTTTGTGCCAAAATCTTTTCTGCAATTGCCATGCCTACAGCGTTACCAATTCCTTGTCCAAGTGGCCCTGTAGTTGTTTCCACTCCTTCGGTAATTCCAAATTCAGGATGACCAGGTGTCTTGGATTTTAATTTTCTGAAATCTTTTAAATCCTGTATTGAAAGGCTGTACCCAGAGAGGTGCAATAAGCTATACAAAAGCATAGATCCATGGCCATTGGATAAAACAAATCTGTCTCTATTGAACCAATTAGGATTTTTAGGTGAATGTTTGAGATGATCTCTCCATAATACTTCTGCTATGTCAGCCATACCTAATGGCATACCAGGATGTCCGGAGTTAGCTTTCTCAACTGCATCTACAGATAAGAATCTAATTGCATTAACTAATTTGTCTGTAATCAAAGTAAAGTAATTGTTTGAGACAATTATATAATTCTAATTTAAGAATTGATCGGAATATGAAAACTAACTACACAAAAATACAATCTAACGGAAATGATTTTTTGATAACAGAAAACGCAAACCTAATCGAAAAAACTGTTGAACTGTCAGATAGAATTAAAAATATTGGCTTCGACCAGCTCCTGTATTTCCAGAATGGTGCAATGCCAGAATTGCGGGTATTTAATGCAGATGGTTCAGAAGCAAATAATTGTGTAAATGGTTTAAGATGTGTAGCTTTTTTATATGATTTAAAAAATACTTACATCCAGATAAAAAGCAAAAGATTTCTTGTTAATAAAACTTCAAATGGTGCAACTGTAAAAGGAGAGCTGCCAAAAGTTGAGAAAATTCGTGACTATTTTGTTATTAAGTTTGGAAATAATCATATTGCTAAATCATGTGAAAATATTGATGAGTTCAAATTACATGAGGAATACCAAAAAATAAGAGCCTCTAAGCCTTACAATGAAATAAAAGATTTCAATATGAGTGTTTTCAAAATTTGCGAAGATATAATTAAGATTCGCACATACGAAAATGGTACAGGAGAAACATTATCATGTGGTTCAGCTACAATATCAGTAGCATATGCGCTGAGCAAAGAGTTGAACTTAAATGAATTGAAGATTTCATCTCGTGGAGGCAATACTATCGTTCGTATTTTAGAAGACGGAGTGATATCAGATGCAAGCGCTAAAATTGTAAGAGAAGGTTTTTTAAATGGATGAACTAAAAAAATCTCTTAAGGATTTTTTAAGAATTAAAAATTATTCTGAACACACAATCTCCAATTATGAAAGAGATGTTAATAGATTTCTTAAATATTTAACTGAACAAAAAATTGATCCTAATGATATAAGCACATCAATAATTACTGGATGGATAATATTTTTAAGAAAAAGTGGGTTAGGCAATAGATCTATACAAAGAAATATATCGTCGCTTAAAAACTTTTATAAGTTCTTGTTTAAAAGCGGAACAATAGAGTCAAATTACTTTGAATCTGTTCAGTCTCCAAAAATAAACGAAACCCTACCCAAAGCTTTAACACCAGAGGATGTGGAAAAATTATTATCTTTTGAACCAAAAACCTTTTCTGATGCAAGAGATAAGGCTTTTCTTGAATTATTGTACTCATCTGGACTTAGGGTTTCTGAAGCCGTAAACGTAAATATTGCATCATTTGAGTCAGATTTAAATTTTGTAAAAGTTCTTGGTAAAGGAAATAAAGAGAGAATGTTGCCTGTTGGAAAATATGCAAAGGATGCGATACTAAGGTGGCTTGAAATTAGAAACGAAAATATTAATAGTACCGATGCTTTGTTTACTAATAAATATGGGAAAAGAATTTCTGTCAGAGCCATGCAACAAAGAATATATAAAATTTCAATTGCTCAGGGCATGTCTCCTGTTAGTCCCCATATGTTAAGACATAGTTTTGCTACTCATATTCTTGAATCAAGTGGAGATTTAAGGTCTATACAAGAGATGCTCGGTCATAGCAGCTTAAGCACAACACAAATTTATACAAAACTTAATTTTCAACAACTAGCAAAAATCTACGATAAATCCCATCCCCATGGCAAGAAAGAAAATAAAACTAATAACTTTTGATTTAGACGATACTGTTTGGCCAAATCAAAAAGTAATTGTTGAAGCTGAAAAGGCTTTATGGAACTTTCTATTAATGAAAGTCCCACATGTGAGAGATGAGCTAAATGAGGAAAATATCAATAGAATAAGGGTAGAGCTTGTTGAAAAAGATAATTCATTAAAATTTAATCTAACCGAGTTCAGAAAGAAAGTTGTTAAGGAACTTTTGCTTAAAATTGGTCTCGATGAAAATGAAGCAATTTACTACAGCAACGAAAGCTTTAATGAATTTTTTAAAGTAAGAAATAAAGTACAACTATATAAAGATGCAAAAACTATTTTAGATAGATTGCATAGGAAGGTGATTGTTGGTTCTTTATCAAATGGTAACGCTGATCTAAGCATCATTGGAATTAAAACTTTTTTCGATTTTTCTATTTGCTCAAAAGATGTAGGTTCAAATAAACCATCCCCGCAACATTTTCTTAAAGCTTTAGAGCTTGCTGAATGTGAGCCAGAAGAGGTAGTACATGTTGGCGATTGTCCGGTGAATGATGTTGGTGGTGCTAGAAATTGTAATATAAATGCCATATGGTTTAACTGTGAGAAGAAAAAATGGGATGAAATATTCCCATGTGAGCTTCAAGCAAAAAACTGGAAAGATCTTTATGAGATCATAAGCAAAAATTTTATTTTGGAGAGAAAAAATGTTTAACCCATTCAATATGGCCAAAGATATGAAAGGCATGGAAAAAATGGTGAAACCCGCCTTAGAGAAATTTATGAAAGAGTCTGGTTTTGTAAAAAAAGATGAGCTCGATAAAGCTAATGAAAGAATAGACTCTTTAGAAAAACGAGTTGCTGAACTAGAAAAACTCTAGACTTATTCTACAACTGTCAGAGCATCAAGCATGTACTGAACTGATCTTTCAATTTCAAGCTCAGAACAATCCATGCACAAACCTTTTGCAGGCATAGCATTGTAACCGTTGTATGCATTTGCTGTAAGAACTTCCAAACCTTTTGATGTTCGATCTGTCCATTGATCTAGATTCCCAAGCATAGGAGCACCAGCTAATCCAGCAGTATGACATGCAGCGCAACCTAGATTGTAGACAGCCTCACCTGATCGCCCAACAGGAACATCTGAATCATCTGTTGTCATGCCTGGCATAGAAACTACTGGAACATCTTTTAGAAGTCCTAATCTTTTTCTTACTTCATCTTCATAAGAATCAGGAACCATAAGAAATGATGTAAAAATTAGAGAAATCAAAAGTAAAAGTTTTTTCATGTCTTATTTGTTGTACCAGTATTTAAAAAATCAAGCTAATTATCGTATAGAAATAGCATATTATCGATATTTCTTTGAACATCGCCCGTTCTTCTAAACTTATATTTACCATTTATAACAATTGTAGGCACACCCTCAAGAACTCCAGCATTTGCCAAAGCTCTAACAGTTCGTAATGCATTTTGTGCTTTGATGCCAATACCAAATGAATTGTACACATTCATAAATCTTGTATCGTCGTACCCATGTCTCTTAGCAAATTCTAAAACATCATTTTCGCTGCTTAAATTTTTTCGAAGTAATTGAATGTCTTTATACACATTCAGATGAGCTTCTTCACCTAGATCTAAGGCGAGAATTGTATAATACAGTCTTGCATAAACCTCATTTCCTGCTGGTATTTGAACAATGTTAACACCTTCTCTTTGTTCTCTCATTTTTTGTACAGTGCTTTCGAAACTGAAACATGCATTGCACCAATAGCCAAAAACTTCAGTAATGGATTGGCCTTCAATGAGATCAGGAGGTATTAATTGATAGTCTTTACCTTGCTCGGGTTGCGCAGTAGCTTCAAACGTCAAGAAAAAGACTATGCCAATAATGTTAAAAAATTTATTTCTCATAAGTATGCGAGAATGATTATATAACAAGTTGTATATAATTTATTAATGAAATTAAATTTAAAATTTTTAGAGCTTATGTTTATGGGAAGTGCAGCTGAATTTGATCAATGTTTACAACATGATATGAGAGAAATTGCATTTGTTGGAGCTTCGAATGCAGGAAAATCATCTGCTATAAATGCTATTTCAAATCAAAAAAAACTTGCCAAGACTAGCAAAACACCAGGCAAAACAAAACTATTTAATTTTTTTAAAGCAAAACTTGGATATATTGTTGATTTTCCGGGCTACGGATATTCAAAAGTTTCAAAATCCCAAAAAAAAGACTGGGCCAAAGAACTGCCTAAATATTTCTCATCGAGAGAAAATCTTATAGGGGCTGTTCTTTTTACAGACATAAGAAATCCAATGAGAGAACTAGATCTTACTATGTTTGAAATGCTAGCCACTTACGATTTGCCTACTTTAATAGTTTTAACAAAAACGGATAAAGTTTCGAATGAAGAGGCAGAAACTGTTTACAAAAAAATTAATAATAGCTTTGGTAATTCTTTGAACTTTTCGATAAAAGACAATACTTCAATCGAAAAACTTGTAAAAAGGATTAATGGGCTTCTCTCCAATTAACACCGAAACCATATTCTACTTTTAGAGGCACATCTATTTCTGTAGTATTTTCCATTAAATCTAAAATAGGAGATAAGTCCGAATGAGAAAACGTTTCGGGCACCTCATAAATAAGTTCGTCATGCACTTGCAAAATCATTTTTATCTCTGGAGCGTTTGAGTTAATCCAATCATTAATTTTTATCATCGCAATTTTAATAATATCGGCTGCACTTCCTTGCAGCGGACCATTTATTGCTGCTCTCTCAGCTGCTTGTCTCACCATATAATTGCTTGCAGTAATATTGGGAACATGTATCTTTCTCCCGTAGAGCGTTTCAACATATTTAACATCTTTTGAGCTCTCTACAATGTCACTCATAAATTTTTTAACTGCACTATACCTATCGAAATAGTTGTTTAAAAATATATCTGCTTCAGCTCGCGACACTCCAAGCTGATTAGATAGACCAAAAGCACTCATGCCATACAGCAAACCAAAGTTAATGGTTTTTGCTCTTCTTCGCATTTCAGCGTCAACTTCATCTATCTCAATTCCAAATATTTCAGAAGCTGTACGCTTGTGAATATCCTCATCATTTTTAAAAGAATTGAGCATAATTGGATCTTGTGAGTAGTGAGCCATAAGCCTTAGTTCTATCTGAGAATAATCCATAGCAAGAATTTTTTTATTTTTAGGAGCAATAAAAGCTTCTCTGATAGTGATGCCCTCTTTTGTTCTTATGGGAATATTTTGTAAATTTGGGTCAGAAGAAGATAATCTGCCAGTAGAGGTAACAGCTTGATGATATGATGTGTGGACTCTTGAATTTTGATCGCAAATTTCAGAAATTTTGTCTGTATATGTGCTTTTTAGCTTTGCCAAAGATCGATACTCTAAAATGTCTTTTACTATTTCATTTTCATCTGATAATTTCTGCAAAACAGATTCTGAAGTTGAAAAATAACCTGTAGAAGTTTTCTTTAATCCTTTGGTATCAATTTGTAATTTTTCAAAAAGAATTTCACTAAGTTGTTTTGGAGAATCAATATTAAATACACTGCCTGAGGCTCCATGAATCTTTTGCACTAAATTCAAAAGCTTAGCTCCAAATTCTTTTGATAATTTATTTAGATGATTAGTGTCTATTAGTGCGCCCTTTCGCTCCATCTCTAAAAGCACAAATAAAAGAGGATAATCAATTGTCTCCAAAAGTTTGATTGAACTTTTATCGATCATCTGAGCCAACTTTTCGTACAGCTGCAGTGTTATATCAGCATCTTCAGCTGCATAATTGGTGGCCTCTTTGATGGGAACTTCACCAAAATTCTTATATTTCTTTGCCCCTCTGCCAATAACATCTTCATATTTAATAGTTATGGTATTTAAATAATATTCAGCCAATGCATCTAAGTTATGTCTTGATGATGTGCTGTTCGTTGCATAAGACATAAGCATTGTATCCGCAAAAAAAGCTTTAATATCAATATTATGATTCTTAAGTACGGCAATATCATATTTTAAGTTCTGACCAATAAGTTTGTTTTGATTTTCTTCAAGAATTTTCTTTAACCATTCAATCAGTTCAGATGTACTTAACTCCGTTTGCTCCACATGATTAATGGGCAGATAAAAACCCTCATCTTTTTTAAACGAAAATGAAGCGCCAACAATTTCTGCATCGAGTGAATTCAGTGAGGTGGTTTCAGTATCGAATGCAAAATAATCAGCATCATTTATTTTTGATTGAAGTGTATCAAGCTCATTTCTATTTCTGACAGCCTTGTAGTCTGATTTTCTTTTTTCGTTTGTATCACCAATAAAAGAGTTAAATTCAAGTTCTTTATAAAAATTTTTGAGCTCATCATTGCTCGAGGTTGGGATGTTTATATCATCAAAGGTTAGGTCTAGTTTTATGTCCTGTTTGAGGGAAACAAGAAAAAGATTTCTTTGTAACACTTCTTTTTCTTTTCTTAAATTTTCTCCTACGACTCCTGTAATTTCATCAGAATTCTTAAGGACATTTTCTAAATTTCCNTAAGCATTCAACCATTTGGAAGCAGTTTTATTTCCCACCTTTGTAATACCTGGTATGTTGTCAGCTTTATCGCCAACTAATGCCAAAAGCTCAACAACTAAACTTGGCTCTACACCAAATTTCTCTTTAACATATGAATTATTAAAGAATTCATTAGACATGGAATTATGTTGAATAACGTTGTGTTCCACTAATTGTGTTAAATCTTTATCTGGTGAGGAAATTAAAATCTTTTTATTCTCTTTAAATTGTTTTGTCAAAGTTGCTATCACATCATCTGCTTCAACACCGCTTTCCTCTTTTACTGTGAAATTAAATAACTTCGATAGTTTTTTTATATCTTCGATTTGAACCCTTAACTCATTTGGCATTGGAGGCCTGTTGGCTTTGTAAGCCTGATAATAATCATTTCTAAAATTAGGGCCTTTAGCATCAAAGACCATTACCATAGGTATGCTTGGATATTTTTCAATAAGCTTTCTAAGCATTGATGCAAAACCTCTTGTTGCGCCTGTTGGTTTGCCAGATGATGTGGTTAATGGAGGCAAAGCATGGAACGCTCTATAAATATAAGAAGTTCCATCAATTAAAATTAAATCTGGTCTAAATATCATCGGACTATATATATAATACTTAATAGTGAAAGAAATAATTAAAAATTACAGTGATATCTTTATTACTTCGAGTGCTGCTATTGTCGCATGTGGTCAATATTATCTAGAAAATATAGTTGGTCTTGAACCATGTAATTTGTGCATTTTGCAGAAGCTTTCAGCACAAGCAGTTTTTTTAATATTTTTCTTTAAAATGATTGTGCCTAAATTTAAATATATATTTGATGTTCTTGGTATTGCTGTCTTGATTTTTGGAGCTTCAGCTAGTGGAAGGCAAATTTATCTTCAAAACATACCTGCTGATCAACTTTCAAGTGGATATTGTGATATACCGTTTGAATTTTTATTTAATATGTATCCTTTTTTTGATGCACTTGGAAAAGTTTTTCAGGGAAGCAGTAAATGTGCAGAAGAGTCTTGGGTTTTCTTATATCTAAATATACCTGAATGGGCGCTTTTATTTTTTGCTTCAATGATAATACTATTATTGATAAGATACTTTCTAATAAATTTTAAGGGCCAAAAATAATAAATGTCTAGATCTCTCAATCTGTCTAATTCAGAGTTAATAGAAAAGTCGGTTGCAAACAATGAAAGCGAGTTGACTCATACAGGTGCTTTGCTATCACTTACAGGCAATAGAACAGGCCGCAGTCCCAAAGATCGATTTATAGTGGAAGAGAGTAGCACTAAAGATAAGATTGATTGGGGTGATATCAACAAACCTTTTGACTCAAATGACTTCGATAAACTATGGGAAAAAGTTACAGCTTATTTGGATGATAAAGAACACTATGTTTCAAATGTACATGTAGGGTCTAATAAAGATCACTATATACCAGTTGAAGTAAAATCTGAGCTTGCATGGCACTCTTTATTTTCCAAATTAATTTTTATATCACCAAAAATTTTTAATGAAGAAAATAAAGAAGCGTGGAAAATCGTCACGGCTGCAAATTATGTTTGTGATCCTGAGGAAGATCATACAAATTCCGAATCATGTGTAATCATAAACTTTTTACGCAGAAGGGTTTTAATAGCAGGAATGAAGTATGCAGGGGAAATGAAGAAATCAATGTTTGCTGTTCAAAATTTTCTTCTACCTGAAAAAGGGGTGCTGCCAATGCACTGTTCTGCAAACCAAACATCAGATAAAAGAACAACATTATTTTTCGGTTTATCAGGAACTGGAAAGACCACTTTATCTGCCGATCCAAGGTGCTCACTCATAGGTGATGATGAGCATGGTTGGGGTGATGGAACAGTGTTTAATTTTGAAGGGGGTTGTTACGCGAAATGCATAAACCTTTCAAAAGAAAATGAGCCTTTAATATGGGACGCAATTAAGTTTGGAAGCATTTTAGAAAATGTGGTAATAAATGATCAGGGCGTTCCTGACTATAGTGATAGCACTTACACAGAAAATACTAGAGTTTGCTATCCAAGAAATTTTATAGATGGGGCAGTGCCTGGCAATGAAGGTGACGAGCCTGATAATATAATTTTTTTAACATGTGATCTCTCTGGGGTTTTGCCTCCGGTGAGCATTTTAAGTGAGGAAGCTGCAGCATATCATTTTTTGAGTGGTTATACGGCAAAAGTAGGCTCAACAGAGATAGGCGCATCAAAATCCATGGATTTCACTTTTTCAACTTGCTTCGGTGCACCATTTTTTCCAAGACCCGCAGGAGTATATGCTGACCTACTTATAAAAAGAGTTAAAAGAAATAGTACTAAGGTCTTTTTAGTAAATACTGGCTGGACAGGTGGTTGCTATGGAGCAGGGAAAAGATTTCCTATACCAGTAACAAGAGCAATAATTAATGGGATTCAAGACAATAAAATTGACTTTGATAATCTAACTTATTTAGACAAGCTAAATCTTTACATACCTAATGAGCTTGAAGGTGTAGATTCAAGTCTTTTAAACCCAAAAACCTCATGGGCTTCTGCTGATGACTATGATCTAGAATGCGATAAGTTATGTGAAAGATTCAAGCAAAACTTCCAAAAATTTAGTGTATCTCAAGAAATAGTAGATGCAGGCCCAAAATAGCAAATATGGTTGAAAGCAACCAACAAAAAATTTCCAAATTTTTAAAATCAGACCAAGTAACTTACAAAGGTCTAGAAAAAGAAAACTTGAGATCTGATCTAGAAGGGAAGGTTTCAAACAAAAGCTTTCCGACAAATTTTGGCGTTCATAATTTTAATAGATATGTCACTCTTGATTATTCAGAGCCTCATCTCGAGATTGTTACACCGCCGTTTAAGCAAAATATTGATGCTTACAATTTTTTATGTGACTTGCACAAATATGTTGAGGAGAGCCTTGATGGTGATCTTCTTTGGAACTACTCGATGCCACCAAAATTTAAGAGAAAATACATAAAGCTGCCTCCGCACAGAGAATCGAATGCAACAAAGCTAGCTCATCTATATAGGCTTGGTTTGAGAAACAGATATGGCGATAAAATGCAAAGCACAGCAGGCATACATTATAACTTTTCATTTTCTGATTCTGTAATAAAAGCACTTGGAAACAATAAGACTGAAATTTACCTTGGTATATCAAGAAACTTCTTAAGAGTGTTTCCATTGATACTGAGACTGATGGGCTGTTCTCCCGTAACTCATAAATCATTTTTAAAAGGAAGAAATATAAATATTGAAAATCTAAATAGTGAAGACTGTTACTTGCCAAAATCAACTTCGTTACGTGTTAGCAGGCTTGGCTATTATTCAGAAGAACAAGATGAGAATTTTATAACCTTCAACTCGTTGGAAGGATACTTAGAGACAATAAAAAACTACATAAATATACCAAATGAGAAATTTAAAAACATATCGCTTGATTTGAAACAACAAGTCAACAACGGAACGATCCAAATGGAAAGTGAGCTTTACAATCATGTACGACCTAAAGGGATAATATCTAAGAAAATCAGGCCCTATAATCAACTAAAAAACCACGGAGTAGAATATCTAGAGATTAGATCTATTGATTTAAATCCCTACACAAGTATTGGAATTTCAATTGAAGACATTGAATTCCTAGAGCTTGTTTTAATTTATTGTGCACTAGCAGATTCTCCACCAATTGATGAAGTAGAGAGTGAGTGTATAAAAGAAAATATTAAAAGATCGTCTGAGGCAGGGCAAAATTGTAATTTTATTAAAGGTCTCGAAAATAAAAATGCTGAAGAATCAGCAAAAACATTAACTGAAAAATTTCTTATAAACCTTCAAGAATTCGCAAAAGATATTGGGTTAAGCAAAAAAAGTGAAAGCCTATTCAATGAATATTTTCAGAGAAATAATTTGCCATTATCACAAAAACTTATAAATGATTTAGATAAATCAAAAAGCCTAATATCTTTCGTTATTGATAAATCAACTCCCATTAAACACAAAATAAAAAAAGAAAATCTTTTACTTTTCAAAAAAGAATGTAATTTCTCAGAGAAGCAATATATCCGTGATGAGAAAGAGGATAATATGTTGTTTGAAGATTATTTAAAACATTTCAGGGGAGAAATAGAATGAAAATTTTGCATTGTAAAGAATATGGGCCTGTTGATAATTTGGTTTGGGAAGAAATTGATATTCAGGAACCACAAGATAATGAAGTGCAAATTGAAATAAAGGCAGCTGCTTTAAATTTCCCAGATTTTTTAATAGTGCAGGGTCTCTATCAGTTTAAACCTGAGCTGCCCTTTGCTCCAGGCAATGAAGGAGCAGGAACCGTCACAAAAATTGGTAAAAATGTTACTAAATTCAAAGAAGGAGACAGGGTATATTTTATGGCACCTTATGGAGCTTTCGCAGAAAAAATTAATATAAGTGAGTTTAGTGTTTTTCCCATCCCTGAAGACATTACTTTTCAACTAGCTGCTTCATATCAGATGGCTTATGGCACAAGCTATCATGCACTTGTACAAAGAGGTGCTCTATCCAGTGATGACGAAGTTTTAATATTAGGGGCCTCAGGCGGTGTAGGTCTTGCTGCTCTCGATATAGCTAAAGCAAAAGGGGCTAGAGTCGTTGTTGGGGTCTCAACTGAAGAAAAAGCGCAAATATGTCGAGACTATGGGGCTGATGATGTTGTTATTTATGGTTCAGGACCAAAAGACAAAGAAGAGGCAAAAGCATTTTCGGCTGAACTTAAAGCTAAAAGCGCTAAAGGTGGTTACGACATTATTTATGATCCAATAGGTGACTGTTATGCTGAACCAGCATTTAGAGCCATAGGTTGGAAAGGTAAATATTTAGTTGTTGGTTTTGCTGCTGGGCAAATTCCAAAACTCCCAATTAACCTAACTTTATTAAAAGGTGCTTCTGTTGTGGGCGTCTTCTGGGGTGCTTTTACAGGAAGAGAGTTTGAAGAAAATCAAAAGAACATATCTGATATTAATGAGATGTTGGGCAAAGGACAAATTAAGCCCTTAATTTCTAAAGAAATTCCAATGGAGAATGCAGTAGAAGCTATTAAGCTGATTGGCAGCAGGGGTGTTGTTGGGAAGGTGGTCCTGGTAAATTAAATTATTGGGAAGCAAGCAAAGATTTTATTACTAAAGACATTGAAGAGCTTTCGAATGGAGCTTTAAATATTCCAATAACTTCAGCGTTAGAGTTTACAACTATTAAATGATTGGTGTGAGATATTATTCTTTGATTCATGTGATTTTCTGCAGGTGCTAATTTTTCAACGCCAAGCTGATATCCTAATTTTACCACTTCAGGCATCTCACCAGACAGACCAATAAAATCTGAATTAAATGCTGTTACATAACTTTTCAATCTTTCTAGTGTGTCAATTTCAGGATCGAAGCTTATTAAATAATATGCAATATCATCTCTCTCAACTTTATCAAAGATTTGCCTCATCACAGACATCATTACCGGACACTCTGTAGGACAACTTGAGTAACCAAAATATAGAAAATTTAAATTTTGTTCTTTAAGATTTTTCTTTGTGAAAATATCCCCATTATGATCTATAAGATTAAAGTCTCTCAGCTCTTGGAAACTTCCATAACCATAATAACCATTTACTTTCATTTCTTCAGGAGAAAGAATTCTTGGCTGACTTATTCTCCAAACAGAATAAACCGAAAGAAATAAGACAACTGAAAACAGTACAAATGTGAGTAAATTTTTAGACATAAAGCATTATTAAGAAATCTATATAAGTTGCCAAAAAGAAAAGCAGCATATATCTGACAGAGAAATTAAAAATCTTCATTGAAAGTTGGTTATTGTCATCATTCAAATATGAAATACACAGGTATATAAAATAAAGATTTAATGCTGTAGTAGAAATTAGGTAAAAATATCCTGTTAGACCATAAAAAAATGGAGACAAAGAAGCTCCCAAAAGCAGTACAGCATAAATAACCATTTCTTTTTTTGTTCGTGAAACTCCTTTTGCAATAGGCATCATCGGTACTCCCTCTTTTTTGTATTCTTCCATTCTATCAATTGCTAGAGGCCAAAAATGTGGGGGGGTCCAAAGAAAAATAATTAATACCAAAATAAGTGGTAGCAGCGATATTTCATTTGTAACCGCTGTCCACCCAATTAGCGGAGGAAGTGCTCCAGACAGTCCACCAATGACGATATTTTGTGGTGTGGTCCACTTTAGATAGATAGTGTAGACCAAGCTATAAAAAATGAATCCAAATGTAGTTATTAACAAGGTCAAGAGATTAGAAAAATACAGCAGCATGCTTGAACCAACAAATAATAAAACGGCTGTAAAAGTTAAGGCTTGGGATAACGTAATGTCGCCTTTAGCTAGAGGTCTTTTTTTTGTTCTTTCCATGTTTTTGTCCGTCTCTCGATCAAATATCTGATTTAATGCGGCAGATGATGCAGCTAAAAAAGCAAACCCAAGCAAGCTGCCAAGCCCCGAAAAAATATTTGAGTAGAACTCAATTGTTAAAAGCATGCCTACAAGAGCTGTAAGCGTTAAAAGTAAAACAATTTTTGGTTTACACAGATCTAGGAAACTTAACATTTGGCTAAGTTCTCCTAAAGCTTAAAAAGGTCATAACCACAAAAGATAAAAACAACATAACACCTACTATATTGTGAGCAACTGCATTCCATAATGGAAGAGAGCTTAAAATGTTATTTACGCCTAAAAAGATTTGAATGGCCAATATAGATAAAAAACCAATAACTATCGGTTTTGTTTCTTTTGACCAAAGTTTGAATGCCAGAAAGATTGAATAGAAAAATACAATGATAGCTCCGATTCTGTGTGTTAAGTGAATAGCTACTCGAGCTTCATTGCTCATTTGGCCATACAAATAGTTTGGCCCAACAGACTGAAATAAATTGAAACCCTCTTTAAAGTTAGTATTCGGTATCAATTCCCCCTGGCAATATGGTAAATCTAAACAAGCTCTAGCAGCATAATTAGTTGATGTCCACGCCCCCAGGAAAATTTGAAAGATAATTAGAATGAACCCAACCAAAATAATTGGTTTGTTTTGTACCAACAATAAATATGAATTTTTTATCTTTAAAGATTTCATAAAAATTATTAAAAATAACGAAGTAACAATCATTGCCCCAAAAAGATGAGAAGTAACAATTAATGGATGAAGCTTTAAGCTCACTGTTAAATATCCAAAAATACCTTGTCCAATAATTATCAGAAGCAATGCAAGAGACTCTGTTTTCATTTTTTGTTCTTTAAATGCAATGGAAACAAGCGCAATAGCTAAGAGACCTAATGCTGCTGCAAAATATCTATGGACTACTTCTGGAATAATTTTATCAATCTCAACGGGCGAGTCAGGATAAAGTGTCTCGGCGACAGCTATCTCATCAGGTGTGGTTGGAAAAGTAACAAATCCATAACAACCAGGCCAATCTGGGCAGCCCAGCCCTGCATCTGCAAGCCTTGTCCAAGCGCCAAGCCCAATAACTATAAAGCAGAATGCCACACCAATAGCTGAAAATGTTTTAGTATTAAAAACCTTCATAACAACACCTTGAGATCCTCAAAAATTTCACTAAATGATAAATTGACGTTGAATTCTTCCATCAGGTTGGAAAAAGAGTCTATTAAAAACATAGATTTTGAAAAATATGGATTATTCAGCTGAGATGTAATTCTTTGTTCAAAAAGATTGTTTTTGTCATACAAAAAAATCACTTGTGGGAATTGTTCTTTAAGCTCAATTGCTTTCTCAAATTGCATTTTATCCTTGTAGACGACAACCCTTCTTAGCCTATGACTTTCTCTCGGAAGAGTGAGTTTTAAACTTGTGGCAAGTTTATATCTATCCAAACTAAATGTTTTATTTTCAAAATCATCAAAATATACCAGATACCATTTGCCTGATGAAAATGAAAAAGAATTGCCTTCAACATCTAATAAGTTCAAATTTTGTGTTTCAATTTGAGGAATAATTAGCTCACCATTATTGTTAGAACTAGAAGGCTTATAACCAAGATAAAAAGTTAATGTGGACAAACTTATTACCAATAGAGGTGTTAATAGTATTATTAATGCAAGATACTTCTGATTATTCACCTTTTCTCCTATATGCGTATATCGTCAAAATTATTAAAGCTGCACACAAACCAAACCATTGAATGGCATAACCTATATGTTTGCTTGCTGTCATATTCACAGGTTTCTCTATAGGTTGATATTTATTTACATCTCTTATATCTAAGTTAAATAGAAATGGGTGCAAATATTTATCTTTCAACATTGGATATTTATCTATCAATAACGATGCGTTAAATTCTTGAATAATGCGGCTGTCTGATTCCTCTATGTTTTTCACAAAAGTATTATTTTGTTTGAAAAGAGTGGTTCCATATATTAATTTTTTCTCAGTTGGTATCTCAACTTCTGGCAAATTATTTTTAATGAGATTTCGTTCTATAAAACCTCTGTGAATAAATATAAAAGTGCCGTCATCATTTCTAAATAGATGGTATACCTTAAATCCAGCTTTACCGTTATTTATTGCATTGTCTTCATAAACGACAGTATCTTCATATGTGCCTGTAGTTTCTATTGGTTGCCAATTATTTAACATTTGGTTTTTTTGTAGCGCAATTGGAGCAGATACCAATAATTTATCGTAATTAGCAATGATGAGTTTTTTTTCATTTGCTCTTTCAATCTGCCACATACCCAGGCTAATTGTTATAGGAACAAATATAATTGCGAAAATTAATATCTTTGATTTAAAGTTATTCAATGTTTTAATATCCCAGTGTTAAAAACTATCATTGTCATTTTACTTATCTTAGTTTTAGTAAGCTTAGCCTCAAGCTTAGTGTTTCTTTTTATAGATAGGGGGAAGCCCGGTAAAAAAAGAATACTGTATGGTCTTGGTTTTAGAGTCACGCTTGGTGCAATATTGTTGGTTCTCATAGTATATGGTATTTCAACCGGCCAGTTAGGCAATGAAGCCCCTTGGGGTTAAAGAATATAAACAAATAAGAACAGACAAACCCAAACAACATCTACAAAGTGCCAATACCATGATGCAGCTTCAAAACCAAAATGCTCTTTATCTGTAAAGTGGTTGTATCCAGCAGATCTTGTTAATTGAGTTGCCAGGAATATTCCACCAATTAAAACATGCATGCCATGAAATCCAGTTAACATAAAGAATGTTGTGCCATATACTCCTGTGTTTAATGTGAGGCCTAGATGAGCATATGCNTCGTAGTATTCTAAAGCNTGAAGAATAACAAATATAAATGCTAGTAAAACTGTAATACCCAGCCAGAAATTAAATCTTTTTCTATTGTTTTCTTTGAGTGCCATGTGAGCAAAATGGACCGTTCCACTTGAGGTAAGTAAAACTATCGTATTATATAATGGTAGCCACGTTCCAAGATTTCCTATGCTGCGTAAGTACATACTTTCGTCCGGACCTTTAGTAACAGCCTGATCTCCCATAAGACTTTCTTCAGGTGTAATCATTGGGGGCCATGTTGCTTCAAATTCTGGCCAAAGCAATTCTCCAGCAAGACCTTTATCGCCCTCTCCACCCAACCAGGAAATTGAAAAGGTTCTTATATAAAAGAGTGCTCCAAAAAATGCAGCAAAAAACATTACTTCTGAAAAAATAAACCATGCCATGCCATAAACATAAGATGTATTTAATTGTGGGGTATCAAGACCAGCATGTGATTCTCTTATTACCACTGACCACCAATATGCAAGTGTTCCAATTACTGTGGCAACACCAATAAATAGTAAAGTTGTGCCTTTGCCCATCACCGCGTCTGCAGCACCAACACCAAAAAAAAGCATAGCTATTGCAAAAACTATTGGAATAGAACTACTCTCTGGTACGTAGTATTTTTGATGACCTGTTGTATCAGTGCTCATGGTTTGCTGCTAACATTTCCTCTCTTTCTTTTTCAAACAAAGTATATGATAAATAAACATTATTTACATTCTGACTAAGTTCTGAGTCTACATAAAACCTTACAGGCCACTCTTGTGTCTCGTAGGGCTCAAGAGTTTGCTCACTAAAGCAAAAACATTGAATTTTTTTTACATTTTCAGCAGCGAGGCCTGGTGATACTGAAGGAACAATCGAAAGTGTGAGTTTTTTATTAGTGTTATTAGTTGCAATGTATGAAGTTCTGCTTACTTTATCTGTCATTACTTCTAAGTTTGTCTCCGAAGGGTAAAAAGTAACAGGCGCCGAACCATTAACAGTGCTTAAAAACCTTATATTCACCTGTCTTTCATATGTTTCATTATTTTTTTTAAAAAAGTCTGATGGTCCATAAATTTTTCCATTCAAACCAGTTACTTCACAAAATACGTTATAAAGTGGGACCAACATAAAAGAAAAAAAGAACATAAATATCACTGCACCTAGCAAGGATACGAAAACTTTATTCTTTAAAGGACCGCCACTCATTTAACTTTAGGTGGTACGTCAAATGTATGGTAGGGAGCTGGTGAATCAACTGTCCATTCAAGACCATCTGCACCATCCCAAACCTGTGGAGTGGCTTTTTTACCAGCAAATACTGTTTTCACAACTATATATAAAAATAAAAGTTGTGATAAGCCAAATAAGAATGCCCCTACTGAAGAGACTGCATTCCATTCAGCAAATTGCAGTGCGTAATCTGCATATCTTCTTGGCATTCCTGCTAGACCCACAAAGTGTTGTGGGAAAAACGTAATATTCACCCCTGCAAATGAAAGCCAGAAATGAAGTCTACCCATTTTTTCGTCATACATATTTCCCGTCCATTTTGGCAACCAATAGTAAACCGCTGCCATTATTGAAAATACTGCACCCGGCACAAGCACATAGTGGAAGTGCGCAACTACGAAATAAGTATCATGATACTGAAAGTCTGCTGGTGTAATTGCGAGCATGAGGCCTGAGAAACCTCCAATTGTAAACAAAACAACAAAAGCAATTGAAAATAGCATTGGTGTTTCATATGTAATTGAACCTTTAAATATTGTCGCACACCAATTGAAAACTTTAACACCAGTTGGTATTGCTATAAGCATTGTTGCCCACATGAAAAATAATTCTGCAACAAGCGGCATTCCTACTGTAAACATATGATGCGCCCAGACAACAAATGATAAAACTGCGATAGATACCATTGCATAGACCATTGAAGAGTGTCCAAATAGAGGCTTTCTTGAGAATGTAGAAATTATGTGTGAGGTAATGCCAAATGCAGGCAAAATCATTATGTAAACCTCAGGATGACCAAAAAACCAGAAGACATGTTGAAAGAGAACTGGGTCACCACCACCTGCAGCATCAAAAAAAGATGTTCCGAAATATGCATCCATTAGTAACATTGTTACTGCGCCTGCTAAGACAGGCATAACAGCTATTAAAAGATAAGCAGTAATTAGCCAAGACCAGACAAAAAGAGGCATCTTCATCAGAGTCATTCCAGGTGCTCTCATATTCATGATAGTTACAATTACATTAATTGAGCCCATTATTGATGAAGCCCCCATAATATGGATAGCAAAAACAAAATAAGCTACATTTGGATAATTGGTTGATAAAGGAGCATAGAATGTCCATCCAAAACCTGGCATTCCACCTTCCATAAAAGCCGTCGAAAGGAGGATAGCAAAAGCAGTCGGTAGTAACCAAAAACTGAGGTTATTCATTCTAGGCATAGCCATATCTGGTGCGCCAATCTGTAATGGTATAAGCCAATTAGCGAGACCTACAAAAGCNGGCATAACGCCCCCGAAAATCATAATTAAACCATGCATTGTTACAAGCTGGTTATACCTTATTGGATCCATGAGCTGAAGACCTGGTTCAAATAACTCTGCCCTTATACCCATAGCAAAAGCACCTCCCAAGAGAAAAGCTGCAAAACTAAACCAGAGATACAAAGTACCAATATCTTTATGATTTGTTGTTGTAAGCCACCTCATGATGCCTTTTTTTGGTCCATGATGATGGTCATCATGATGATTGTGATTTTCAACTACTGCACTCATATACTTCTCCTATAAATTTGTTTCCTTATATTCAACAATATCTTTTGGTATAACAATCTCTCCGTCTCCTGATCTCTCATTACCCCAAGCTAGTCTCGTAAAAGTAATTACTGAAGCCATCTCAACTTCATTTAGTTGCTCAGCAAATGATTGCATTTGGCTTCCCCTAATACCTTCCATTAAAATTTCGATTTGTTTAGCTTTATCATTCATAACCACATCACTTCCAGCTAGTGCAGGATAAAAGCCAGCAATGCCAGCTCCATTTGTTTGATGACATGCGGCACATCTGGTCTCATATATTTCTTCACCTGTTGCAAGCAACTCATTTGGTGTCCATTCTTTTTCTGTTAAATATGCTATTTGTTCTGCTAAGTCTCTTTTTGTTTGTAACCACTCTTCATACTCTTCTTGTGTAACTGCCTTAACCACTATTGGCATATATGCGTGTCTTTCCCCACATAGCTCAGTGCAGTTGCCTCTATATATACCTGGAACATTCACCTTTGTTTTAGCGACATTTATGAAACCTGGTATTGCATCTTGTTTGACAGCGAAATCGCTCATATACCAAGAATGTATTACATCATTACTTGTTATCAAGAATCTTACAGGTGTGTCCACTGGTATTACCACCGGCTCATCAACCTCTAAAAGGTAGTTCTCTGTTTTTTCAACTCTGTTAAATTCGTACTGATCCGGAGGAGTTGTTAGGTTGGAAAAAAAACTTAATGGCTTGTTCCCAACTTGTTCATCAAGATATTTATATTGCCATTTCCATTGCCACCCTACTACTTGTATATCAATGCCGCCTTCCTCAGCCTCATGATCGTATATTTTTTTTAAAGTAATTGATGCGGGTACAGCCATAGCAATCAAAATAAGCGTTGGAATAATTGTCCAAAGCATTTCTACAGTATGGTTTTCTGTAAAGGTAGCGGGTTTTTTGTTATTAGATCTTCTGTATTTCCACATAGACCAAAACAGAACACCAAAAACAACAACACCGATAGCGACTACGACAAAAAATATTGCCATATGTAATCCAAAAACTTCCTTACTAATATCAGTTACACCAACAGGCATATTTATGTCCAACCAATCGGCAGACATAAAAAATGATACAGGGTAGAGAATAAGTGCCCAGAGCTTGTTCTTCATGTACGCAATATACTACTATAAATACTGTTAATGTCGAGTAATAAACCACACTAATGTATGGTTTTTTAGTCGTCTATAATTCTAATAGATTCTGCTAGGTTAGTGTCTTTTTTATCAAATTCTTGGTCTTTCATTTTTTGGTAATTACAAGACACGCACTTAATCTCAGAATCATCGTTTTTGAGAACAATTGAATCAGTATCACCACATGACGGGCAGATGGCGCCTGCGATAAATTTAAAACCCTTCATTTAATTGGGTTTTAACCTCATTTGTATTTGGTTTTTCATTAAACCAAAGATGAAAACACTCAGCGGCCTGCTCTACTAGCATGCCTGCGCCGTTATGAAAGTTAACATTTTTTGAATCAGCAAGTGTTTTTAAATTTAAATTTGTGGTGTTTGCATAGTTTATATCGTAAATATGCCCGTCCTGTTTTAGAGAAAAGTGTTCAAAATCTTTTAAGGTGTTCAAATCTAATGAAGAAGCACAATTGATAATCAAATCTACATCTTCCCCGTTATATTGCAGTAAGTTATTTCTCTTCTTTGTTATGTTTGTAATTTTATTTAGTGTTCTGTTAGTTATATATATTTTTTTGCATGTGCTTATTGTTCGCAATATCGAATTAGCTGCTCCTCCTAATCCATAAACCAAAATATTCATGTTTTTATAATCAATATTTCTGGATTTAAGGTCATTAACTAAGCCAATTCCATCTGTTGATTTTGCTTTAAGGCCTTTTTCATAAATGCAGTTCACGGACTCAAGATCAGAGTTAAATTCATGAGCAACTATATTTTTATATGGCTTTGTTATATTTAGTCCAAAGCCACCTTCAGAGAAAAAATTACGAATAAAACTTATCGGGTCTTTATCAACATCATAAATTAAGTATTCAATTGGATAATTTAACTGCTTTGCAAACGCTAAGTGGATTTTTGGTGAAAGAGAATAACCAATATCTTTGCCCAAAACACCCAACTTAAACATCATCGGTCCAATTTTTCGGTTTTTTTAAAACATCGTAAAGCTTTTGTTGTTCGTCTGTAAGTTTTTCATCAAATTTATAGTGCCACTCAACCTCATTAGGCAAAGACATTAAAATAGACTCGATTCTACCTCCAGATTGAAGCCCAAAAAGAGTACCTCTATCGTATGTAAGATTAAACTCTACATATCGGCCCCTTCTAAATCTCTGGAATTTTTTTTCTTCTTTGTTATATTTTTTCAATTTTTGCTTATTTACTATCTGTACATAGTTTTCAATGAAACTTTCAGCAACCTTTTGTGAAAAACTTAAACCCTGATCAACTTGTTTAAATTTTTTCTTTTCATAGAAGATTCCACCAATACCTCTATGTTCTTTTCTATGCGGTATATAAAAATAGTCGTCACAATTTTTTTTAGAAACTTTATAAAAATTATCATCAACCAAATCACAAACATCCTTTGCTCCCTTATGCCATCGCTTACAATCCTCTTTATCTAGAATATATGGTGTAAGATCAAACCCTCCTCCAAACCACTCTTCAAAAACCTGATTTTTTTTATAAGTGCAAAAATATCTAACATTTAAATGTGCCGTTGGGATATGGGGGTTTTTTGGATGAAAAACTACCGATACACCAGTTGCAAAAAAAGGCAGTCCCATCGATTTGCTTTTATTTCCCACCGAAGACTCGGGTAATGATTTTCCTGATATAGATGAAAAATTGATTCCAGCTTTATCGAAAAAATTTCCATCATCAATTACGACTGAATTGCCATTTCCAAGCTCTTTCTTGTGCCAAACATCATCCTGTATCTTTGATTTATCTTCAAACACCTTTATTTGATCAAAAATATTTTTGTGAACATCTTTAAAGGTTTTGGAAATATAACTTTGTCTATCTGATATATTCATTATTTACTAAATCTAGTATCCTAGATGGTTTCTTTTCATCTCCTAACGGCGCATCGTAAGCACCAAAGATTTTTCCACCGAAAATGGTTTTTATTTCCTGTATATTTCTGCACGTAATTTCGCCAGAAAGGTTTGCAGAAGTAGATAATATCGGTTTATTAACAAGTTTCAAGAAGTGTAAAAGATTTTTATCACCAGGAATTCTTGCAGCTATTTTATTTTGTTTCGATGGGATAAGCATTGTTGTAAAAGTATTTTGATTCTTTTTAATTAATGGGTGATACTTTTCTTCGATTTGAAACTGGTCAATTAATTGTTGAAATGAATGAAACAGAAGAATATATTTTTTTTCTTCACCTCTATTTTTCGCCAAGCTTATAGCATTTATAATTTCAGGTATATTGAGGCCCCCTATGCCCCAAACACCCTCTGTGGGATAAGCTATAATTTTTTTATCAAGAATCCACTTGGCAGCTATATTAGCTTCTTTGGTTATATTCAATCTCTAGCAAGATTTTTATCTTTCTGAATGGTTTTTTCTCTTAGCTCATTTTTAAACTCAACCATCTTTTCAGCCATTGAGGCATCACTTACACCCAACATTTGTGCTGCAAAAATACCAGCATTGGTTGCTCCAGCTGTACCAGCTGCAAAGGTAGCTACCGGCACACCAGCTGGCATTTGAAGTGTAGATAGAATTGCATCCAGCCCATTTAGACTATGTGCGGTTGGGACTCCTAAAACTGGGCTTGATGAATGTGCTGCAACAGCGCCAGCAAGATGAGCAGCCATGCCTGCAATAGCTATATAGGCTTTACACCCTCTTTCTTTTGAGCTTTTCAAATAATCAACCAGCACGTCAGGTGATCTGTGTGCTGAAATAACTTTAAGTTCACACTTAATGTCAAAACCTCGTANTGACTTTATAGCGGCATTACCCAGATCTACATCTGAATCTGANCCGAGAATTACAGAAACTTGTATATTGTCCATATATATAAAACTATAATAATTAATCTATGAATAGGCTAAATATATTAACATTTCCTGACCCAAGGTTAAGAAAAAAAGCAATCCCAATAACTGCTTTTGACAAAGACCTTGAAAAAAAAGCTGATGATATGCTTTTTACCATGTATGAGGACAAAGGGATTGGGCTTGCTGCAACCCAAGTTGATATTCATGAGCGCTTAATTGTAATTGATCTGTCGGAAGACAGATCAGAACCCTTGATAATCATCAATCCGAGCTACACTGTCCTTGATGATACCCTTGAGGTTTCAAAGGAGGGGTGTCTTTCAATCCCCACATTTCAACAAGAAGTACCAAGAGCAAAAGAGATAGAGTTAACTTATCAGGACTTACATGGTCGCGAACAAAAACTAATTGCCAACGGTTTGTTAGGTTATTGTATTCAACATGAGATCGATCATCTAAATGGAAAATTATTAGTAGATTATGCTTCATCACTAAAGAGAAGTCGTATAAAAGAAAAACTAATGAAATCTAAGGATGTCAAAAACAAAAATTAAAGTTGGTTTTGCAGGCACACCCAAAATAGCCTTTGATATATTCAATGAAATTCTATTATCAGATGAAATTTCAACTGAATTTGTACTCACTCAGCCTGATAAATTATCAGGTAGGGGTTTAACTGCGTCAAAATCGCTGTTTGAAAACTCAGCTAAATTACCAGTGCTCCAGCCCGATGATTTAAACAGCAAAGATTTAGTAGATAAAATTAAAGATTTTGGTGTTGATATATTAGTCGTTGTTGCATATGGAAAATTACTACCAACCTGGCTACTTAACACACCGAAATTTGGTTGTCTGAATGTTCATTTTTCCAAACTTCCAAAATATAGAGGAGCTGCACCCATACAAAGAGCAATAGAAAATGGTGAGAAGGAAACAGGCATAAGCTTTATGAAGCTGACTGAGGGTTTAGATGAGGGCCCAATTTATAAGAACATAGTAGTAAATATTGAAAATAAAGATTATTACGAAGCTGAGTCGCTCTTATTAAAAGAGTCCTTGAATAATATTTGTGATGTTATTAAAGATATAAGAAGTGGTTTAAAGCCGGAAAGTCAAGATCATTCAAACGCGACTGTAGCTGAGAAAATTCATAAGAGTGAAGGGTTGATTGATTGGGCAACTACTAGTGATGAAATTAAAAATAAGTTTCTAGCATTTAAGAAGTGGCCAAAAGTATTTTTTAAATTTGGAGGAGTTAACGTTGAAGCTGTGGACTTGCAGTTACATTCAAATGATATAGGAAACCCTGGTGAAGTTTATGGGTTTGATCAAGAGGCATTAAAAATTTATTGTAAAGATGGTGTGGTAGCCATCACATCTGTAAAATTTCCTGGGAAAAAAGTTATAGGATCAAAAGATTTCTTTAACTCAAAAAGAGATATAATTTCAAGAGGAGATTTATTGATTTGAAAATAATCATATTGGGGGGCGGCTCAATTGGAGGCAGTGTTGCTAAAGAGCTTTCCTCAGAAGAGAATGATGTCGTTGTAATTGATAACAATGATGAAAACCTTGAGCCGATAAAAAGTGTTGAAGGCATTCAAACTCTTCATGGAAATGGATCATCACCGAAGTTACTTGAGAAAGCAGGGCTCGATGAAAGCAGTCTATTGTTGTGTTTGACAGACTCAGAAGAAACAAATCTTTTAGCGTCCTTAATTGGGAAAGAAAAATTTAATGCTGGACGAATAGTATGTAGACTTAAAGGTTCTGAATATAAAAAAATTGCAGAAGAAATAATTCCTTTTGTTGATTTCTTTATCAATCCTGAGGACCTTATAACAGAAGAGATTAAGAACCTTTTACACCACCCAGGTGCTCTTGAAATATTGGATTTTGCTGAAGGCAAAATTAAGCTGGTAAGTGTTTATGCAAAAGAGTCTGGTGTTTTGGTAGGAAGGCAAATTAAAGAGCTTAAAGATGATTTGCCTGAATACGAAACAAGAATACCCGCTCTTTATCGAGATGAAGAACTTTTAATTCCAACAGGAGAAACAATTATCAATGAAGGAGATGAGGTGTTTTTTATTGCGGATGAAAAACATATAGAAGATGTAACAAAAGAATTACAAAAACTTGAAAGCCAATATAAGAACGTCTACATCGCTGGAGCAGGGAATATAGGAAAATCTCTAGCCAAAAAAATTAATGATGAATTTAACACCAAATTAATTGAAAAAAACATAGAACAGTGTGAACAGGCTTCAGAAGAACTAGATGGTGTGTTGGTGTTGAATGCTGATGCAGCCGATAAAGACTTCTTAGCATCGGAGGGAATTGAAGATTGTGATGTGTTTGTTGCAGTTACTCAGGACGACGAATCAAATGTTCTTTGTTCATTAATGTCGAAAAAACTTGGTTCAAAAAAGACTATCACAATTATTAATAAAGAGGCTTATTTTGATATAGTGGGCAAAAATGAGCTTGATATAATCATTTCTCCAGTACAAATAACTGTTTCTCATGTGCTCAAATATATAAGAAAGGGGTCAGTATCAAATGTGCATAAGGTCAAAAAAGGCATGGCTGAGGCGATTGAAATAATCGTAGACTCATCTTACCAAAACCTAAAAGGCAAATTAATCTCTGATTTAAGATTAGATGAAAATATCAATATTCCTGCACTCAAGAGAGGTGAAAGTGTTCTTATGGCCCATAGTGATACAGAAATACATGATGAAGATCATTTAATTGTTTTTTATAAAGATAAGGAAGTAATAGACAATTTTTATAATACTTTCAGATGATTAGCTTATTTAAATTACTAAGGTTTCTTGGTCCAACATTATTATTTTTTGGAACTTTTGTTGTTCTGCCACCTTTGGTTTTAAGTTATTTCAACAATATTCTTGATACCCAATTGTTAAATATTTATTTAGGATGCATCGCATATTCTTTAGTCATTTTTTTCACGCTGAGACAAAGAAAGTTTTCATACAGCCCTAAAGATGGTTTTGTAATTACTTTTTTAACGTGGGTAATGATTTCATTATTGGCTTCATTACCATTTCAAAATGCGAATATAGTATTTTATGACGCTCTGTTTGAGGCAGTTTCTGGTTTAACCACGACAGGCTCAACTGTTATTAAAGATCTTTCCCTTTTTCCAGATCATATTCTTTTGTATAGACAATTATTGCAGTGGGCTGGTGGCGTGGGCTTGGTAATAGTTGTTTTGGCAATAATACCAGCAGTATCTGGCGGCATGAAGGTTCTACAAGCGGAAACATCTGGGTTTGCGGACAAAAGCTTTTCGCCACGACTAAGGGAGACAGCAAGATCCTTGCTTAAATTTTATGCTCTCATAACCATAGCCTGTGTATTTTCTTATTGGTTAGCTGGAATGACATGGTTTGAAGCCTTTTCTCACTCATTTAGTACTGTATCAATTGGTGGCTTTTCAATTTACAACGAAAATTTTGGATATTTTAATAATCCTGCAATAGAATTTGTCGCTGTTTTTTTTATGATTATGTCTGCTACAAACTTTGGCTTACATTTCTTATCATTTACAAAAAGAAGCTTAAAATATTACTTGTCCAACGATGAGCTTAAGCTTTTTTTAAGCACAATTTTAATTGTTGTTTTAATTTCGACACTAACCCTTTACATAAAAGAAGGGTTTACCATTGATGAATCAATCAGGTATGGTTTCTTTCAAACAATTTCAATTGTTACAACAACTGGGTTCACTATTGAGCCTCTTTCGGCCTTAGGAGGATCGGTTGGTTTTTTAATATTTATTGTTGCCTTCATAGGTGCATGTTCAGGCTCTGTCGGAGGAGGAATAAAAGTGTGGCGAATATTATTATTGTTCAAGGTTGGTTTTTCCAATATTACAAAAATCATGCATCCTAGCGCTATTAGCAGCGTTAAACTCAATGGCGAAAAAATAGTCTCCTCACAAATAGAGGCTGTATTTTCATTTGTTGCCATTTATATATCTTTTTTCTTGCTTTTCATGTTTGTTCTAATTTTTCAAAATGTAGATTTTTATTCTGCTTTTTCAGGCACAGCAGCTGCGATAAACAACCTTGGCCCAGGTTTAGGTGATTTTTCTGAAAATTACTCTACCCTGTCTGATGTAGGGAAATTCACACTAACAATGGCCATGATTGTTGGAAGGCTTGAGCTGTTTGGTGTGCTGATTCTGTTTGTGCCTTCTTTTTGGCGGAGTTAATAAATATTTGACTTGTTTGGTCGCAACTTTCTGAATTTTTTATACTCCCAACTATATAATTCTGGCGCAGTTAAAATTGCTTCTTCAAAAAATTTATTCATTTCTGCAGTGTTTATTTGGTCTTGTACTTTTTTACAAACAACTCTGTACTTTTTGTGTTTTCCTTTTGTTAGGTAGATAAGAAAAAGGTCATGTGTTCCTTTTTGGGATAGTTTTTCAATTAAATCTATACAAAAACACTCTTTATTAAAAAATTTTTCATAAACCCCTTTTTCATGTGGCACGAGATCAGAAGCAATCAAGACATTACTTTTGTCTAAATAATTCTTATACAGATTTTTTACGCCATTTGGTGTTGCTGGAAACATGCTAGCACCTTGTCTTTGTCTTATTTTTAATAGTTTTTGTTCAAGCACTTTATTTTTTGCAGGCGTGTAAAGAATATCTATTTGAGATAGAAGTTCGGACAAAACAAAAACCAAAATATCTACACACCCCATATGCAATGTAAAAAAAAGCTTTGGCCTATCACTTTTTAATGATTGTTTATGCAAATATTCAGAATCTATTAGGTTTTTATAGTTATCTTTTTTGCCCCACACATAAGGGAACAATAATGATAGTTGTGCTGTTTCTTCAAAACTTTTGTTAATAAGTTTTTTGTCATCTCCAAAACAATGGTTAATATTTTTTTTAGTTACCTCTAGTTGAGAGGTTTTGAAAAAGTAAGCAATTAAGAAAAAAATAAAAGATATAGCTTTGAGAAAGAAAAGCGGTGTGCGCGAAATTAGAACAAAGAGTATGCTAAACATCTATAAAATAATAAAATAGCCTAATTAGCATAATATAGGAAAAACTTTGCCTGCAAAAAATATTGATGAACTCATAGCTCTTTGTAAAAGAAGAGGTTTTATATTTCAATCCAGTGAAATTTATGGCGGCACACAGGGCTTATACGACTACGGCCCATTAGGTGTTGAATTAAAAAATAACATTAAAAACTCTTGGTGGAAATCAGTAGTATATGAACGCGATGACGTTGAAGGTCTTGATGCTTCCATCCTCACAAAACAGGCGGTTTTAAAATATTCTGGACATGAAGAAACATTCACAGACCCTTTGGTTGATTGTAAGTCGTGTGGGGAAAGGTTTAGGGCTGATCAGGTGCCTGATTATTGTAAAAAAGAGGATTTAACTGAGCCACGTCAATTTAATTTAATGTTTAAAACTAATGTAGGTCCTATTGATGACGGCAAAACCTTTGCATACCTCAGACCAGAAACAGCTCAACAGATTTTTACTAATTTCAAAAATGTTGTTGATTCAACATCTAGAAATGTACCATTTGGTATAGCCCAACTAGGTAAAGCCTTTAGAAATGAAATTACATTAAAGAGTTTTATTTTCAGGGTGAGGGAATTTGAACAAATGGAACTGGAGTTCTTTGTAATGCCTGGTACAGACGAAGAATGGCATAAAGAATGGGTTGACCTAAGATTGGATTGGTGGGAAAAACAAGGAGTCTCAAGGAAAAATTTAGAGCTTTATGATGTGCCCAAAGATGAATTGGCCCATTATTCCAAAGCAACCATAGATATAATGTATAAATTTCCTCATGGGGTAGAGGAATTGGAGGGAATTGCAAACCGAACGGATTTTGACTTAGGCTCTCACTCCAAAGACCAAAAAGAATTAAATTTAAAATCAGATGTCATTGAAAATAATGAGTCAAATGCGAAGTTAGCACTAAAAGATGAAAATAATGAATGGGTGGTTCCATTTGTTATTGAACCTTCAGCTGGTGTGGATAGAGCGGTTTTAGCTATTCTGAACGAAGCTTACAACATAGAAGAGGTTGATGGTAAAGAAAGGGTTGTTCTAAAACTCAAACCTCATTTGTCACCAATAAAAGCGGCTGTAATTCCATTAAAGAAAAATGATGAAAACATTGTTGCAAAAGCAAAAGAAATTAAAACAAAACTTCAAAAATTAGGCTTGGGTCGGGTGTTGTTTGAGAATAGTGGTAACATTGGAAAAAATTATAGAAGACATGATGAGGTTGGCACTCCCGTTTGTATAACAATTGATTTTGAAACGCTTGAAGAGAATACCGTTACAATTAGAGACCGTGACACAATGAAACAAAAAAGGATTTCTGAAAAAGATCTTGAAGCTGAGTTTAAAAAACTTTTCTAAATATCAACGTTTTCTGCTCTTAACGCATTCTCGTCAATAAACTGTCTTCTTGGCTGAACTTGATCGCCCATAAGGGTTTCGAAAATATCATCAACCATTTCTCTTGCATCGTCTAGAGTGATTTGAACAAGCCTTCTATTTGTGGGGTCAAAAGTTGTTTCCCATAATTGTTCAGGGTTCATCTCTCCCAGCCCTTTATATCTCTGTATTTCAGGAGACCTGGCTCCTTCTGAGCTCTCTTCACGAAGAGCTTTTAAAATCTCATCTTTCTCTTCTTCATCTTTTGCATAATGTGTTTTGCTTCCTTTTTTAATTTTAAATAAAGGAGGAAGAGCAAGATAAATGTGTCCTTTTTCTAAGAGGTCGTACATTTGATTGTAAAAGAAGGTTAAAAGAAGAGTTCTAATATGTGAGCCATCTACATCAGCATCGGTCATTATTATCACCCTGTGGTATCTTAGTTTTTCTACATCGAATTCATCAACACCAATCCCTGTGCCTAGAGCTGTGATGAGGGTTCCTATTTCATTTGATGATAAAACTTTGTCTAAACGTGCTTTTTGAACATTTATGATTTTTCCTTTGAGTGGAAGAATTGCTTGAAAACTTCTATCTCTTCCTTGTTTTGCTGAACCACCAGCAGAATCACCCTCAACCAAAAACAACTCTGAGAGAGATGGGTCTTTTTCCTGACAATCAGCCAGCTTTCCTGGTAGTCCACCAATATCAAGCAAACCTTTTCTTCTTGTCATTTCTTTTGCTTTTCTTGCTGCTTCTCTAGCATATGCTGCTTCAAGCACCTTGCCTAAAATTTCTTTCGCTTGTGGTTTGTTTGCTAACAAAAAGTCCATAAAATAATCATTTAACAATCCCTCAACAGCAGGCCTTGCCTCTGATGAAACAAGCTTATCTTTGGTTTGCGAAGAGAATTTTGGATCGGGCATTTTCAACGAAATAATAGCAACCATGCCTTCTCTAACATCCTCCCCAGTAATCTCAACCTCTTTTTTTCTCATTAAGTCTTCTTTTTTAATAAAGTTTTTTATGACTCTTGTAAGACCGCCCCTAAACCCAGCAAGATGTGTTCCTCCGTCAGCTTGTGGGATATTGTTTGTAAAGCACTGAACATTTTCTCGATAGGTGTTTGTCCACTGTACAGCAACCTCTACACCAATACCCTTCATGTTGGCTTGAGCATAAAACGGTGTGCCAACAGTTTCTTTTTTTCCAGT
>FUFK010064913.1_pt1 | contig 34058 bp, 38 predicted proteins | sample 1021851 | NCBI WGS metagenome assembly FUFK01 (sample SAMEA51879418, study PRJEB19060) | metagenome | reverse complement strand
TGAAAATTTTCCTATGAAATTTGATGTCATAGATTTTTTAAGTTCAGATGTTATAAAATTCGCTGTACCTTCAGCTGTTTTCAAGGCAATATTACCAGTAAAACCATCTGTTACTATTACATTTACATCTCCGTCCATAATATGATTTCCTTCAATATAGCCGCAAAATTCAAATAAATTATTTTTTTTATCATTTAGGACTTGGTATGTATTTTTAATAATTGTATTTCCTTTTATCTCTTCAGATCCAATATTAAGCAATGCCACTTTGGAGATTTCATTTTCAAATAATGATTTATGTAAAGCTGAACCCATTACACTAAAATCAATTAAATTTTTTTCATTGCATTCTATGTTTGCTCCTAAATCAAGAACCACATTCATTCCATTTTTATTTGGCCATAGAGCTGATAACGCGGGTTTGTCAATGTTTGTTATCATTTCAAGATTAAGTTTTGCTATAACAAAAAGTGCTCCAGTGTTACCAGCTGAAACTACACAATCGGACTCTCCTTTTTTTAAACTTTCCATTGCGAGCCAAAGACTTGTATCTTTCCCTTTCTTAGCTGCGCCTAAAGCTGTATCTGTATCCTCTATAATTTTCTCTGTGTGAATTATTTTGTATTTGTCTGAGTTTATTTTATATTTTTTAACAAGTGGGTTTATTAATTTTTCATTTCCAAAGATTAAATAAAAAGAATTGTCTGAGTTTTTAAGGTGATGTGAAATACCTTCTATGGTTTTATCAGGTGAATTTTCACCACCCATTGCGTCGATAGCAATGGTAATATGATCTGTCATAAAAAACTATTCTTTAGGATCTAAAACTTGTCTTCCTTTGTAAAATCCAGTTTTTAAGTCTAAGTGGTGAGATAATCTGTACTCACCAGATTTTTTATCTTCAATTATATTCTTAGATGAAACTTTTATATGAGATCTTCTCATACCAGCTCTAGATTTCGTTGTTTTACGTTTAGGTACAGCCATATTTAAAAATTATGGTTTATTATATCTTTTGTAAAGTTATTTAAAGTATTATTTGAAAGGTATTCATTATATTTTTTATAATAATTCGCGTAAAACTTAATATTTTTATCTAAATTGAATATTTTTCTGAAAAAATTTGCAATATTATCGTCAATTGACATATCAGTGACTTCGATTTTATCAAGTATAGCATAAAACATATTTACGTATTCTTTCATTTTTTTATTAACAGATACATCACCATAACCTATTTCTCTAATAGAAAGTTCAATTTGTCTTACAAAAAAATCGAATAATTCTTGTGATTTTTTTTTATTAATTTCTGATTTAAATTTTTTCAAGAATAATGCAAAGTGAAACATAAGAAACAATAGTCGATCAGAGAATTCATCATTTCTTTCAAGATTTAAGTATAGATTTTTATTTCTAGTTAATTTAATTAAATTGTTGTAAATATTTAAATATTCGGAATTCATATGCGTTTTTTATTATTACTAATTGTTTTTTTTATCACCGCTTGTTCTTCAAATAAAGTATCAAAAAACCACGGTTTTATTTCTTTAGAGAATAAATTAGAAAATATAGAAATTAATAAATCAAATAAAAATGATATCATTGAAGTTATTGGACACCCCTCCTCTATTAGTAAATTCAATTCAAATAAATGGTTCTATATAGAAAGAAAACAAACAAACCAATCGTTATTTAAGCTGGGTATAAAAAAAATTAGTAAAAATAATATTTTAGTTATTGAATTTAATAACAAAGGCTTAGTAAAAAATAAGAAATTGGTTAATCTCAATGATATGAACGATTTAAAATACGTTAAAAAAATCACTACAAAAGAATTTGAACAAGATAATACTATATATAATATATTCTCAAGTTTGCGGGAGAAAGTTAATGCCCCCGCAAGAAATAGAACTAATAAAGACTAATGACCGCCAGCGATTACTGCTAGTAGCAATAAAGCAACAATATTTGTAATTTTAATCATTGGATTTACAGCTGGACCGGCTGTATCTTTGTATGGGTCTCCAACTGTGTCACCTGTGACTGCAGCTTTATGAGCCTCAGATCCTTTACCGCCGAATTTCCCATCTTCTATGTATTTCTTTGCATTATCCCAAGCTCCACCACCTGCTGTCATAGAAACAGCAACAAATAATCCAGTTATAATTACTCCAAGCAGCATTGCTCCAACTGAGGATAAAGCAGCGACTTGACCGCCTATTGGTAAAATTATTATATATAAAACAATTGGAGATAAAACTGGCAACAATGAAGGTATCACCATTTCCTTAATTGCTGCTTTAGTTAATAAATCAACAAGTCTACCATAATCTGGTTTTGCTTTACGTTTCATTATTCCGGGAATTTTTTTAAATTGTCTTCTAACCTCAATTACAACAGCACCACCTGCTCTACCAACTGCTTGCATTCCCATTGAACCAAATAAATATGGAAGCATTCCACCAATTAATAAACCAACAACTACAAATGGATTTGATAAATCAAAAGAGACAACTATTCCCTCTAGCTTTGAACCAGCCTCTTTTGAAAAATACTTAATATCCTCTGTGTATGCAGCAAATAAAACTAAAGCACCTAAACCAGCAGATCCTATAGCATATCCTTTAGTTACGGCTTTTGTTGTATTACCTACCGCATCTAATGCATCTGTTGTTTTTCTAACATTTTTTGGCAGATTAGACATTTCTGCNATTCCTCCAGCGTTATCTGTAACTGGACCATATGCATCAAGTGCTACAACCATTCCTGCTAATGCAAGCATTGTTGTTACAGCAATAGCGATACCAAATAAACCGGCAATTGCATTTGTTATCAGTATTCCAGCAACAATTATTAATGCTGGTACAGCTGTTGCTTCCATAGAAATAGCTAAACCCTGAATAACATTTGTACCATGACCGGTTGTTGAAGATGCTGCTACAGTNTTAACGGGACGATAATCTGTACCTGTGTAATATTCAGTAATCCATATGAGTAATCCAGTTATAATTAAACCAACAACGCCACAATAATATAAACTCATTCCTGTAAATGTAGTATCGCCAAAGCTATAATTGGCATCTAAACCAATCACATAATCTGTAACAGGATATAATACTACTAAAGATAAAATTGCTGTTGCTATAAAACCTTTATATAAAGCATTCATAACATTTTTTGAATTTCCTAATTTAACAAAGAATGTACCGATAATTGAAGTAATTATACATGCTCCACCGATTGTTAAAGGGTATATCATCATACTAATATCAGATTGAAAAAAAATAGATGATAAAACCATTGTAGCTACTATTGTAACGGCATAAGTCTCAAATAAATCGGCAGCCATACCGGCACAATCACCAACATTATCTCCAACGTTATCTGCAATAACAGCTGGATTTCTTGGATCATCCTCAGGAATACCTGCTTCAACTTTTCCAACTAAATCNGCTCCAACATCAGCTCCTTTTGTAAAAATTCCACCGCCTAATCTTGCAAAGATAGAAATTAATGAAGCACCAAATCCTAAAGCAACTAAAGCATTAACGATTTCTCTTTCATCAACACCAGACTTTAGAAGTATGTAATAATAAACTGCAATTGATAATAAAGCTAAACCAGCAACCAACATACCAGTTATTGCACCAGACTTAAACGCTACTGACAAACCCTCTGCTAAGCCTTTTCTTGAGGCCTCCGCTGTTCTGACGTTAGCTTGTACTGATACAAGCATACCTACATATCCTGCTATTCCAGATAAGGCTGCACCAATTAAATAACCAATCCCCACTAATATTGAAAAAGCGAAACTAATTATTACTAAAACAACTACTCCAACTANAGCTATAGTTTTATATTGTCTATTTAAATATGCTTTTGCCCCAATTTGTATAGCAGANGCAATNTCTTGCATTTTGCTATTNCCTGCACTTGATTTTAAAATATTTGAACCAGTTACAAATCCATAGACTATAGAGAGTAAACCAGCAAAAATTGTATACAGTAATATTGTTTCGATAGATGAGTTCATAATTTCCTTAAAATTCTTTTGGTTTGTTTTTTAAAATGCGGACATTACAAAAATAAAGCTAAAAGGCAATATTTAACTTATTTAAACTTGTGCAAATAACCTTTATTTTTAATACTTTTTAGATAATTTCCATTAGTATTTATAATTTGATTGGGCTTATTNGTAATACTACCTATTTTTGTAATTTTTATATTGATTCTTTTAGATAATTTTTTTATTTGCTCAACTTTCTTTAAAGGAGATGTAAAAAGTACTTGGTAATCATCACCATTAGAAACAAAATTTTTCTTTTGAAAATTATTTAACCCTATTAATTTTTGAAGATTTTTAGATATTGGAATATCTTTAATTGATAAAATATATCCTAAATTTTGATTATTAATCATTCTTTCAAGATCTAAGATAAGGCCATCAGATATATCAATAGATGAAGATGCAATTGAAGGCATATATTTGTGTATTTTGAAAGCAATATCAGGGATATAATATTTTTTTATAAAATAATTTTCTAAACTTTTAGTAGATTTAATTTTTTTATTTAAAATTTTTAATCCAGCATAGGCATCACCTATATTACCAGTAACAAAAATCGCATCACCAATATCTGAATTATTTCTTTTTACAATTTTTGTTGCAAAACCAATTACAGTAACTGTGAATGATGTGGTACTAGAATATGTTGTGTCTCCACCACTAAGTAATAGTTTATATTTTTTTAATTCTTCTTTTAAAGATTTAACAATTAATAAAAAATTAGGTTGATTAGACAACCTATTATTTATTGAAGCTGATAAAAAAATATATTTAGGTTTAACACCTTTGCAAATTAAATCGGATATAGAGGAACGAATAATTTTTTTTATTATTAAATCTGGTTTTTTAGTATTTTTAAAGTGAATTTTTTCATTATATGTATCTGTTGATACGACAAGACGTTTCTTTTTATCAAAAAAAACATCATCATTTAGCTTAAGAGAACTAGGATTATTAGCGGCTAGATATTTTAAATATTTTGATATTATTTTATCATCATCCATTAGGTGATCGCACTTTTTTAGAAATCTTATCAAGCAAAGCGTTAAGATATTTTGTTTGAGAAATATCTATAAAAAAATTTGAAGCGTTTAAGTATTCCTTAATAATAATTTTAGTTGAGGTTCTTGGCTTATATAAAAATTCAAAAATTGCACTTTTTATTATTACTTGAAATACTTTGTCTAATCTAATCATATTAAGATCAGTGTTTAAATGATTATTAATCTCATCTGTAATTACTTCATCTCTTTCTAATGTACCATTCACTACGTCTTTAATAAATTTTTTAAATCTGTGTTTTGGAAAAGCTAATTTTTCTTCTTTATTAAAAAATTGACCATATAATTTTTGAATAATTATTACCCTTGGGTTATTTTTAGGACTATAAATTATTGACATTTATTTATTGGTTAACACAACTTTTACAGCTTCAGAAGCTTCTAGTCCTTTTTTCCCTCTAGCAATAGCTTGCTTTTTATTAAGGCAAGTAATAATGCCGTTTCCAATTGGTTTTTTTGAACTTATGGATAATTTCATTATCGCATCTGTTGCAGATTGAGAAATAAAATCAAAGTGTGGCGTTTGTCCTTTAATTACACAACCTAAAGCAATGAAACCATTGTATTTATTTATATTTCTTGAAATAGTTACTGGTATCTCAAATACTCCAGGCACTTTAAGAATCTTAATAGAATAATGTTTTTTGTTTAAATTATTTAAAGTGCTTTTCAACAAATCATTTGAAATATCTTTATAATAATCTGCGATAATAACTAATATTTTCTTTTTCATTTTATTATTTCTTGTTTTTGTATTCTAATTCCATATCCTTCTAAACCAACAACCTTTTTGGTTGATCTTGTTACTAAAATCATATTTTTTATTTTAAGACTTTTAATTATTTGAGCACCTATACCATAATTTTTAATGAGTTTATCAAACCCTTTTTTATAAAATTCCTTAGATTTATATTGTTTAAGAGTTTGTGAGACAGATTTTAAATTTGGATCTCTTATAAAAACCAAAACACAGTTATTATATTTTTTAAAGTAAGATAATGTTTTATTAAATGAATTTGGTAATTTTTGATTAATTAAATAATTTTGAACTACGTTGGATGAAATAACCCTAACTCTTGGTGTAGAGTTTAAATTAATTTTTCCTTTTAATAATGCAAAATGTTCTGATCCATCTAAAACACTTTCAAATACTTTAATAATATATTTTTGATTTTGTACAACTATACTCGATGTATTTTTTAATTTAATTAACTTTTCTTTTTTCAATCTAAATGAGATCAAATCATCGATTTTTGCAATTGCAAGTTTATGCTTTTTTGCAAATTTAAATAAGTCTTCACCTTTTGCCATAGTTCCATCCTCATTCATAATTTCACATATAACTGCAGCTGGAAGTTTATTGGACAGTTTAGCTATATCTACGGATGCCTCTGTATGACCTGCTCTTACAAGAACTCCTCCGTCTCGAGCAATAATAGGAAATACATGTCCGGGGGAAACTATTTCTTTTTTATTGGGATTTTTTTTAGTAGCAACTCTAATTGTTTTAGCGCGATCTTTTGCTGATATACCTGTTGTTATTCCTTTTTTTGCTTCAATAGAAACTGTAAAAGCAGTTTTATTTCTAGATTGATTAACAGGTGCCATATAATTAAGTCCCAATTTTTTTGCATGTATATTATTTAATGTTAAGCAGATTAATCCTCTTCCGTACTTAGCCATAAAATTTATTTTTTTGTAATCAACATCTGATGCAGAGAAAACTAAATCTCCCTCGTTCTCTCTATTTTCATCGTCAACCAAAATATACATTCCTCCNTTTTTTGAGATAGAAATAATTTTTTCAATGTTACTGAATTTATTTTTTTTCATTTAAAAATTTTTTTACATATTTTGATAGAATATCTATCTCAATATTAACTAAATCATTTTTTTTTAAATAATATAAATTAGTTAACTTTAATGTGTGAGGAATAACCCAAATTTCAAATGAATTTTTTTTTATTTTTGCAATTGTTAAAGAAACACCATTGATTAATATAGAGGCTTTTTCGACTAAAAATTTCTTCAATTTACTCTCAATTTTAAATTCATAAATTTTTGATTTATCAATTTTTCTAATCGATATTATTTTCGAGACTGTATCAACATGACCTTGGCAAATATGACCAGATATATTTTGTTTATATTTAAGAGGAAGTTCTAAATTTATAATTGATCCTAATTTAATATTTTTAAACTTAGATTTCATAATAGTTTCATTAGAAAGATAAAATTCTAAAGTTTTATTTTTGTATGAAATTAGTGTGAGACAAACTCCATCACAAGCAACAGATATTCCAAGATTTTTATTATTAACTTTAATTGAGGATTTAATAAAAATATTAATACCTTTATCCCTTTTAACAATTTTACTTATTTTTCCTTGATTGAATATTATTCCATTAAACATATTAATTAAAACAGGTAAGTTTATCTTTATCTATAAAAGTATTAATTTTATTTTTTTTATAATTTGTATTTAAAATTTTTAAAAGTTTTTTTACATAAATCGTATCTTTAATTTTGATGCTTTTATTTGACTTAAAAAGATAAAATTCATTTACTAGACCATTGTTAATAAAATTTTCTAAAAGAGTTGGTCCACATTCAATTAATACTTGATGTAGGTTTTTCTTGTGAAGAGTACTAAGGACATATTTCAAGTCAAATTCTTTACCTAAAGTTCTAATATTAAATATTTCTGTATTAGTATGTCTTAATTTTTTAATTTTATCTTTATTATTGCTTTTAGAAAATATTATTTTTTTTAAGTCTTTATTTTTAAATATTTTTGAAGATGATTTAACTTTTAAATCTTTATCAATAATCACAATTGTTGGTGAACATTTTTCTAAACCGTTTAGTCTGCAAGTTAATTTAGGATTGTCATTGTTAATAGTCACATAAGATGTCAACAATGCTTGGCACCTATACCTTAAGATATGCGTGATGTCTTTTGAATAGAGATTGGATATTGGTGTTTTATCTCTATAGATTCTATTATTCTTTGAAATCGCAAGTTTTCCAATTACATAAGGGAAATTATTTTTTCTTATAAAATCATATTCAAAATACAATTTTTTGGTTTTATTATTTATAAAATTATTTTTTACATTTATTTTATGTTTTTCTAATATATTCTTAGCAGTATTTTTTGTTCTCTTATCTTCATCTGTATGTGAGAAAAAAACTTTTTTAAATTTTTTTTTAATCAAAGTATTCGTACAAGGTGGAGTTTTCCCATAGTGNGTACATGGTTCTANTGACACATACATGGATGAATTATATAAATCTTTAGATTTATTTTTATTAATTGCATTTATTTCAGCATGAGGTCTTCCATTTTTACCTGTTACACCATATGAAATTATTTTATTGTTTCTAGTAATAACACATCCAACAGAGGGGTTTGTGCCTGTAAAATATTTTTGATTTTCAGCAAGACTAATTGCAAGCTTCATTAATTTTTTGTCAGATAATTGAAAGTTATCTTTTTTTGTAGACATCAATTTTATCTACAAATTGAACAAAATCTTTTTCTTCTCTAAAATTTCTATAAACAGATGCAAATCTTACATAAGCAACTGGATCTAAATCTTTTAATCCCTCCATAACCATAGTCCCAATTGTATTGGAAGATATTTCACTCTGACCTAGTTCTTCAAGCGATCTAGATATTTTAGAAATGAATTTTTCAGCAGTTTCTGTATCTATTGGTCTTTTCTTTAAAGCTACATAAATGGATTTAGATAGTTTTTCTCTATCAAATGTAGATTTTCTTCCATTTTTTTTGACTACCGTTAACTCTCTAAATTGAACTCTTTCGAATGTTGTAAATCTCTGTCCACATATGCACAATCTTCTGCGTCTAATGGCTGTACCGTCTTCCGTTGGTCTTGAGTCAACAACCGAGGTTTCCCCTTTTTTGCAGATCGGGCATATCATGTTTTAATTATCCTAAGTGTTTATATATAGGAAAATTCGAACATAAATCTACAACTTCTTTTCTAACCTCTTCTTCAATTTTTGAATTATCATTTGGATTATCTGATAAACCCTTAATAACTTTTGTTATTAATTCACCAACTAATTTAAATTCATTTAATCCAAATCCTCTTGTTGTTGCTGCTTGTGAGCCTAACCTTATACCAGATGTAACCATTGGACTTTCCGTATCAAAAGGTATTCCATTTTTGTTACAAGTAATATTTGCTCGAGATAAACTTTCAGCTGCAAGATTACCTTTCACATTAAATGGTCTTAGATCAACTAACATCAGGTGTGTATCAGTACCACCTGAATAAATTTTAAAACCATTATTTTTTAAAGTTTCGGCTAATATTTTAGCATTTGCTAAAACTTCTTTTATATAATCTTGGAACTCTGGTTTTAGAGCCTCTTTAAATCCTACGGCTTTAGCAGCAATAATATGCATTAATGGACCACCTTGGTAACCTGGGAAAACTGCAGTATTGAATTTTTTTGCAAGATCCTCGTGATTAGTTAAAATTATACCACCCCTCGCACTTCTAAATACCTTATGCGTGGTTGATGTAACAACATGAGCATGGTCAACTGGATTTGGATACCCTTTACCAGCAACCAAACCTGAAAAATGTGCCATATCAACCATGAAATAAGCACCAATTTTATCAGCTATTTCTCTAAATCTTTTAAAGTCAATTACTCGTGAATAAGCACTACCACCAGCAATAATTAATTTAGGTTTATGTTCTAAAGCTAATTTCTCAACATTATCATAATCAATCAATTCAGATTGTTTATCAACATCGTATCCAATTGCATTAAACCATTTTCCCGACATAGATATTTTTAATCCATGTGTAATATGTCCACCAGAATTTAAACTCATTCCCATGAACGTATCGCCTGGTTTTAGTAAAGCTAAAAATACAGCACCATTAGCCTGAGCTCCAGAGTGAGGTTGTGCATTTGCAAATTTACAATTAAAAAGTTTTTTTAATCTTTCTATTGCCAATTCCTCAGCTACATCTACATGCTCACATCCATTATAGTATCTTTTTCCTGGATAACCTTCAGCATATTTGTTTGTTAAAACAGAACCTTGTGCCTCAAGTACTGCTTGTGAAACTATATTCTCGGATGCAATTAATTCAATATGATTTTGTTGTCTTATCAATTCATCATTAATTGCTTTATAAATATCTGGATCGCTTTGTTTTAAACTTTTTTCAAAAAAATCTTGGTATTGATTATTTATATATTTACTTTCACTAGACATATTAAATCCTTTTAACTCTTTTTAAGTGTCTTCCCCCTTCAAAATCAGTTTTTAAAAAGGTGTTAACACATTTCATTGCTAAACTTTTATTAGTTAGTCTTTCACCTAATGTAATAACATTTGCATCATTATGCAATCTTGATAATTTCGCATTTTTAATGGAATAACATAATGCAGCTCTGATCTTCTTATGTCTATTTGCAGCCATAGACATTCCTAATCCTGAACCACAAATCAATATACCAACATTAGATTTTTTTTTTGACACCATTTTGCTCAACTTATGTGCATATGTTGGATAATTTACTGAAACAGATTTCTTGTTAGTTCCTAAATCCATGATATCGAATTTCGTTTTAAGTTTTTCAAAAATGAAGTTTTTAAGAGAATAACCTGCATGATCTGAAGCAATATAAATTTTTTTCAAACTAATTAAATTTGTAATCTAAAACACATGCAACTAGGTGAACTCTATTTTCTTCACCTCCGTTAAAAGCATTATGATACTTTGTATTGTTTGTAATCCAGACAGAACCATCAGCAGGCATGTGTTGAGCAACTTTATCAACAACCATAATTGCACCAGGATTAGTATATATTGGTATATGCAGTCTTGGCTCTGGGTCTCTATGCCAACTTAAAGTTGATCGAGGTTCTTTTAACAATAATCTCATTCTCCCAAGTTTGTATCTTTTGCTTAATACATCGTAAACTTCTTTGAAATAAGTGTGTTCGAAATCTTTTACAAATTCAGTATATTTTTCCTCTTCTATTGCAACATCACGGCTAACTTCTTTCCCAGTTGAATCTGGCTTTGTCCAGTATACTCCTCTAACCTTGCTTCCTTTAATTGAGTCAGGGTCGCCTGGTATTTGATTTAATGATATACCTGCAAAGTGGGGTATTCCTAAACTTGTGTCAAAGCCTTTCATGTTCAATACTTCATCACAAGCAGCTTGTAATTTTTCAATGTCAAAACTTACGTCTTGTAAGTGAAAATCACTATTAGAATTACTTTTTTTTACTTCTTTAAGATAAGATACGTTGCTCATGCGCTAAATAAATACTTTATTATTTTATATATAACATATAACTTTTGTCGCATCATACATATAATTAATAATGATTATCACAGGAAAATATCCAAATTTAAGGATGAGAAGATCAAGAAAAAATAGTTGGTCACGTAGGCTTGTACAGGAAAATAGTCTTTCTTATAACGATCTGATTCTTCCAATTTTTTTAACAGATGGCTCTAACAAAAAAATTCCTATTAAATCTATGCCTAACATTTATAGATATTCAATAGATAAACTTTCAAAGATAATAGACAAATCAATTAAAAAAAAAATTCCTATGGTTGCACTGTTTCCTCAAACAAAAATTAAGTTAAAAAATCCATTAGGTTCAGAAGCATTAAACGAAAATAATTTAGTATGTAAGGCTATTAGATACATTAAAAAAAGATATAAAAATGAAATTGGTATAATGTGTGATGTTGCTCTTGATCCATATACTTCNCACGGTCATGACGGATTGTTAAAAAATAGTAAAATTGTTAATGATGAAACAATAAATGTTTTAGTTAAACAATCACTATTACAAGCATCAATGGGCTGTGATGTAATAGCACCATCAGATATGATGGATGGAAGAATTGGAAAAATAAGAAAAGAGTTAGATAAAAACAAATTTGAAGATGTTCAGATAATTTCTTATGCTGTAAAATATGCATCAAGTTTCTATGGACCATTTAGAGATGCTGTAGGATCAAAAGGTGCTTTAAGAGGAGATAAGAAAACTTATCAAATGGACTTTAAAAATACTAATGAAGCATTAAGAGAAGTTTCAATCGATATTAAAGAAGGTGCAGATATGGTAATGGTAAAACCAGGTTTACCTTATCTAGATATAATTAAAAACGTTAAAGAACATTTTAAAATTCCAGTTTTAGCGTATCAGGTTTCAGGAGAGTACAGTCTTATAGCTAATGGTATTAAACAAGGAATAATAGACGATAACGTCATTTATGAAACTCTTATGGCATTTAAAAGAGCTGGATCAAACGCTATAATTTCATATTTTGCTGATCAAATAAACTTAGATTTTTAATAGACGTATATAGGTTAGATCTTGAACTTGGATAGTTTATGCCAATTGTTTTTAGTATAGTTTTTTCTAAATAATCACCTACAATTTTAAAGCCGATCAATAACTCATTATAGTTATCGATTTCAAAATTTTTATCAATTAGGAAGTTTGGAACATTTTTTTTTGTAGATTTTACAAAATATTTTTTGTTACCATTAGATCCAATTTCTTCACTCACATAATCTTTAAATTCAATATCATAACCAACACATTTGTAAAAACTAAGCTCCCAAAAAATAAATTCTAAAAGCCATTTGTTATGATTTAATATATTTTTTAAATTGTCAGTAAGATAAAAAACATTTTCATTTTGTTGATCCTCAACAGTTAATAATTTAATTAAACTCATTGCATAGGAAATAGATAATAATTTATTTTTATCGTCCATAAATAATGGTGTAACTACTTGGTCAATCTCTAATTTAAAGTAACCAACCTTCGAGTCATTCTTAGAATTAAAGTTCAAATGAAATTTATTACCTATTAATAAGTAGTTTTTTATTTTCTTTGATGTGGATCCGTAAATTACACCAGTAACTTTTCCATGATTTTTGGTATAAAATTCTGCTATAGAATTATTTTCACTATACTTATTTTTTGAGAGTAAAAAACCTGTATCCTGCCAATTCATTTTTTATCTAGTGATTTTAGTAATTCATTTGCAGCAGATTGCTCTGCTTTTTGTTTAGAAGATCCAGTAGAAAAAATATAATTTGTGTTACTAATTTTTACTCCAACTTTAAAAGTTGGTTTATGTCTAGGGCCTGTATTCGATATTAGTTTGTAACTAGGAAGAGTTTTGAATTTTTTAAGTGAATATTCTTGTAATTTGGTTTTTGCGTCTACAACATTATCAAAAGAAGATTTCAAATGAGTGCTCCAATTGTTTAGTATAAATTTTTTTGCTTGATCCAAATTTGAATCTAAAAAAATTGCACCTATCAATGCCTCACAACAATCTGAAATTATTTTATTTTCAATTTGTTTTCTGCTTTTATCCTTTCCAATATTTATAAAATTATCTATTTTCAATTTTTTACCAATTTCTAGACACATATTTTTATTTACTAAAGATGCAAATTTTTTATCAAGACTACCAACTTTTTCATTTGGATATAATTCAAGTAATTTTTTTGAAATTACTATTCCTAAAACTCTATCACCAAGAAATTCTAGTCTCTCGTAATTATTTTCAGAGTCTGAACTTTTATGTGTGAATGCAGTTATTAAAAAAACCTTATTTTTAAATACATAATTTATTCTATTCTCTAAATTTTTAAATTTGCTTTTCACTATTTAATTTTTTTAAATAATCTGCTGAATCTCATTATTTCGTTCCATTTCCAAATCAAAAAAATACTACCTTTTCTCGGATCAGAAGAAAAAAACAATATTTGTGCTTTACCAACTAAATTATTTTTATGCACATAACCAACTTCAGATAAAAATCGACTATCTTTTGAACAATCTCTATTGTCACCTAAAAAAAAATAATGATCTTTTGGGACTATAAATTTGTCAGAATTTTTAAAGGATATGTCATTTCTATATGATGCAAAATATTTTTTTCCATTTGGTAATTTTTCCTCGTATGTTGAAACACTTATTTCATTGTTTCCGCAAAATAAATAATCATTTTTATTCTTTATGGTTTTAACTATTTGATTATTATTTAAATACAGATCTCCATCGATAAACTGCAAAACATCACCTGGTAATCCTATTAATCTTTTAATATAGTCAGTTCTGTTATCAGCAGGAGTTTTAAAGACAACAACATCTCCTCTTTCTGGATTATTACTTAATACACGCCCATTTAATATTGGTGGGCTAAAAGGAAAAGAATGTTTACTATATCCATATGAAAATTTTGTCACAAATAATCTGTCTCCCACAAGTAAATTAGGTTCCATAGAAGAAGATGGTATATAAAAAGGTTGTATAAGAATTGACCTAATAAAAACTGCAATTATTAATGCAAAAATAAGGGTTTTAGTATTATCTATTATAAATTTTTTCATTAAGTGTTTTCNAGTATTACGTAAGCAATAGAATGCTTATTTTCGTCGGATAATGAAACATATATTTTTGGTTTATCTAATTTAAATTTTTTTTTTATAAAAGTTCTTACCTTTTTAGAAATATTTATTTTAGGTTTTCCTAATTTATTATTTATTACCTCTATATCTGAAAAATTTATATTATTTCTAAAACCAGTGCCTAAAGCTTTAACGAATGCCTCTTTAGCCGCAAATCTTTTTGCATAATAATTCGTTTTATTTTTTATATTTTTTGAAAATCTTATTTCTTTGTTTGTAAAAACTCTTTTGATAAATTTCTTATCGTCGATTAATTTATTAATTCTTTTATTTTCAACAATATCAACACCATTTCCTATGATATTCATGTTATCTAATTATTTTCTTAAAATTTTTAATTACTTTATTCATTCCAAACAAAACTGACTCCCCAATAATAAAATGACCAATATTAAATTCTTTAATAAATTTGACTTTTTTTAATATTTTTGCTGTTTTATAATCCATGCCATGACCAGCATGTACTTCAATATTAAACTTATTTGCTAATTCTGAACATTTTTTAATTTTTTTGAGTTCATTAAAATAATTTATTTTATTTTTAACTTTAAAAGATAATTTACCAGTGTGTAATTCAACACAGTGTGTGCCGATTTTTTTAGAAAACTTTATATCTTCAATATTTGGATCAATAAACAGACTTGTACGAATTTTAGAATTATTCAATTTTTGAATAATTCTCTTAATTTTTTTAAAATTTTTTTTTAGATTTAATCCACCCTCAGTCGTTATTTCTTGTCGTTTTTCAGGAACTATGCAAACAAAGTTAGGTTTTGATTTGATTGCAATTTTCAACATTTCTTCGTTTGCAGCCATTTCTAAATTAGTTGGTATTTTTTTATTTTTTGTAATTTTTTTCAAATCAACATCATTTATGTGTCTTCTATCCTCCCTCAAATGAATTGTAATTGAATCAGCTCCATATTTTAAGGCTGATAGTGCTGCCGAGTATGGATCAGGATGTTTTTCACCTCTTGCATTCCTTAAAGTTGCTACGTGATCAATATTTACACCTAATCTTATACTCATCTCAAAAATCTACTTCCTGGTTTTGTGATAGGAATTTTTTTTAGAAAATTTGGTAAATTTTTTTTGCTGTATGTAGGAACATCTAATTTAATCTGAGATATGATTTTTCCTTTTTTAATTTTTAAAGTTTTCTTATTTGATCTATTTATCAAACATGCATAACCTACAACTTTAGCCTTTTTTTTTTTAATAAGTTTAAAACATTCTAAACTCGATTTTCCTGTTGTTATGACATCTTCAATTATCAAAACTTTTGAATTTTTTTTTATATCAAAACCTCTTCGTAATTTGAATTTCCCCTCNACTCTCTCACAAAAAATTGTTTCCTTTTTAAGTATTCTTCCTATTTCAAATCCTATAACAATGCCACCCATAGCTGGTGCAAGTATAAGGTCAAATTTTTTAAAATTTTTTTTAATTTTTTTACTTAATGAATTACAGAAATTTTTTGATAGATGTGGATAGCTTAGAAGTTTTGCGCATTGAACATATTTTGGTGAATGAAGACCTGAAGATAATACAAAATGACCTTCTAAAAGAGCATTAGTTTTTCTTAAAACCGCTAAAGAGTCTTTTAAAGAAAGCATATTTTTTNTTNTTATGTCTTATAATTTTAAAATTGTAATCTTTCTGTTTTAGTTCACTAATAAGTTTTGTAAAGTTTTTCAAATCATGGATTATTAAATTAAATCTAAAATTAATATTTTTTTTTGTCTTCTCCACCATTTCGACACTTGAAATATTAACATTATTAATACCTATCATAGTTGTCACATCACCTAATTTACCTGGCTCATCTTCTAAGGAAATCCACAGTGTAGTATTATATCTTTTCTGTTTTAAAGGTTTTGTGTTTTCTCTATATTGCCAATATCTNCGTATTGCTGCCCTAGCCTTACCNGTTTTAGTACTAGTTAACCAATGCAATGATGGAGAAACTTTTTTAGATGTTATAATTTTAACGACATCTCCATTTCTAAGTACAGATTGCAAAGCTTGCTCATTACCATTTACTTCACATCCTACCGCTGTATCACCAACTTGAGTATGTACAGCATATGCAAAATCAATTGGTGTTGCATTTTTTGGTAGTTTAATAACAGATCCCTTTGGAGTAAAACAAAATACATTTTCTTGGAACATTTGTAGTTTTGTATATTCATAATAATGTTCTGGATTTTCATTTTTATCAATTATCTCGACAAGATCTGCTAACCAATCATACTCTTTCCATGTAAGTGAATTAAATTTTTCTGATGATTTATATTTCCAATGTGATGCTATACCTCTTTGCGCAAATTCGTGCATTTGACTTGTTCTTAATTGTATTTCAATTGGTCTTTGATTGGGACCAATGATTGCAGTATGAATAGATTTATAGTTGTTAATTTTTGGTGATGATATGTAATCTTTAAATTTACCTGGTATGCAGTTCCATTTACTGTGTAAAGCTCCTAAACATCTGTAACAGTTTTCAACATCATCAAGTATAATTCTAAAACCAATAATGTCAGTTATTTGCTCTAATGAAGTTCTTTTCTTTTGAATTTTTCTCCATATTGAAAAGGGTGTTTTCTCTCTACTAAATATTTTAAATTTTAAATTATTTTCATTTAATAAATTTTCAAATTCAGACAATACATTATTATAATTAACTAAATTGCTATCTTTGATTTGGTTTAATCTATCTTTAATTAATTTTCTTGCNTCTGGATTCAAAACCTCAAAAGATAAATCCTCAAGTTCATCTCTTATTCTATTCATACCCATTCTATCTGCTAACGGTGAATAAATCTCCATAGTTTCTTTTGCTATTCTTTGACGTTTTTCAATTTTATCGATTGCTTTTAACGTTCTCATATTATGTAATCTGTCAGCGAGTTTTACTAATAAAACTCTTATATCTTTAGAAGTAGCTAGAATAAGCTTTCTGAAATTTTCAGCTTTTGAATTTGATATGGCCTGATTTTCAAACTCGGAAATCTTAGTTACACCATCAACAAGATCTGCAACTTCTTTACCAAACTCTTCTTCTATAGTTTTGTAAGTAGCATGAGTATCCTCTATAGTATCATGTAACAAACCAGTTGCTATTGTAGCACTATCAAGTTTTAAATCTGTTAATATATTAGCCACTGCAACTGGATGAATAACGTATGGATCGCCAGAATGTCTTTTTTGGTTTTTATGCGCCTTCAAGGCGAATTCATAAGCCTTTGACAATGCATCAGGATTTAGAAATTTGTTATAAGATTTAACCTTATTAATGAGATCTTCAGAATTAATCATATTTATATTATATCATTTTTTTAGATTAATTTAATAGTTCTTAGTTCGTCTGTGGGCAAAGAAAATATTAAATCTTTAATATTTCTTTTTAAAATTGGATGAGACCAGTTTTTTGATATCTCAAATAGTGGAAATAAAACAAAATTNCTTAAATGCATTGACTTNTGNGGNATTGAAAGGTTTTGATNATTTTTTTNTAAATTATAAACTTTCCCATTAAAATCAATAATATCAATATCACAAACTCTAGGATGATTTTTTATAGCTTTTTTTCTACCAATCTTTATTTCTATTGATTTAATGATGTTAAATAATTTAATAGGACTAAAAGACGTTTTCACCAATATCACTGAGTTTACGTAAAAAGGAAATTTTTTGTTAGGCCAGGACTCAGTTTTATAAAAGCTTGAAGATTTCAAAATTTGAATGTTACTCTCTATGATTAATTGTTGGGTTTTAATTAAATTGCTAATTTTATTTCCAAGATTCGAACCTAGTGCTAAATACACATAATTAGCTCGATTTTCTAAAGTACCTTGCTTTTTCACGGTTCCAATCTCTAGTTTTTTTTGTATTTCGTTTATCATGCTGTTTTTTTCCCTTTGCAACAGCAATTTCTAGCTTTGCTTTTCCCTTTTTAAAATACATTTTTGTGGGAACCAATGTAAATCCTTCTTCATTAATTCTACCAATCAATTTATTAATTTCCTTTTTATTTAATAATAATTTTCTTTCAGAATATGGGTTATGATTTGAATAACTAGCTTGTTTATAAANAGGAATATGAGAATTAATTAAATAAATTTCACCATCTTTTTCAACAGCATATGAATCTGCAATATTAACTTTACCGTCTCTAATAGATTTTATTTCAGATCCTCTTAATACAATTCCAGCCTCAAAGAGTTCTTTAAAGAAATAATTAAAAGAAGCTTTTCTATTTAATGTTATGATTTTTAAACCACTTAAGGTTTTTTTATTCATTAATTAATTTTGCGATTTTAAGTGCCTTCTTTACTTCTTGTTTGGTAGTATCCATAATTTTAACTAGTGGTAATCTTACAGCATCATCACATAAGTTTAATAGTTTAGCAGCATATTTTACAGGTGATGGATTGCTTTCAATAAAAAGTGACTTGTGAAGAGGTTGTAATGAGGCATCAATTTTCTCTGCTTGACTAATTTTATCTTGATCTCCAGAAGTAGATAATGATTGCATCTCAGAACAAAGTTTAGGGGCAACATTNGCCGTGACAGAAATACATCCAACTCCTCCTCTTTTGTTGTATTCAAAAGCTAAACCATCCTCTCCTGTTAGCTGTATAAATTCCGATCCCATTTTATTTTTGTGTTGGTCNACTCTTTCAAGAATTCCAGTTGCATCTTTTACNCCAGCAATATTTTTAAGTTCAAACATTCTCGCCATAGTATCAACTGAAACATCAATTACAGATCTTCCTGGAATATTATAAACAATTATAGGTATTCCACAGTTATCGTTAATGGCTTTGTAGTGTTGATATAAACCCTCTTGAGTAGGCTTGTTATAATATGGCGTAACTACTAATGCACCATCAGCACCAGCTTTTTCCGCGTGCTTTGTAAGATTTATTGCTTCTTCAGTTGAATTAGATCCAGTTCCTGCAATAACTGGTATTTTTCCTTTTGCTTCATTTATACAAAGTTCGATAACTTTTTCATGTTCTTTATGACTTAAGGTTGGAGATTCACCTGTTGTACCAGCAGGAACTAGTCCATGTGTGCCATTTTCCAGATGAAAGTTAATTAACTTTATATAACTTTCTTCATCTAATTTGTTATCCTTGAACGGTGTAACTAAAGCAACATTTGAACCTTTAAACATAATTATTTATATCATAAGTTGTCGTTTATTTTAAAAATGAAGAAAAAATCATTTAAAATCTGTACTACAATTATCTTCTTTTTGTTCAGTATTCAATCGGCATTTTGTGAGAATTTAATAACTCCAAAGCCAAAACCTAATTTAGCGAAGGAAAAAAAAGACAAATATATTTCGGGAATTATAATACCAAAATTTAAACCAGGAACATATGTATCAGAGGATCAATTAGAGCTTTTAAAAGAACTAGAAAAAGAAAAAGAAATTGTTGTCAAAAGAGTTGATGGAATAATAATTCCAAAAAATAAACCTCTTATTGTTCACAAGAAAAGGTTAAGTACTACAAAAAAATCAAAATATTATAGTGATAGAGATCTTAATTACGCAAGACAAGCAGTTGCTTTTATGGAGAAAAGTAACTGGAAAGATGCATTAAAAGTAGCGAAAAAAGCTAGAGCTAAGTCTATATATAATTTTATACAATGGCGACATTTGCTAACGCCAGGTAATAGAGCAACATTTTATGATTATAAAAGCTTTATTGAAAGTGTTCAAACATATCCACGTTTAAGTCGTGTTAAGTATTTAGCNGAACATAAATTATCTACAAAAAATCAATCACCTAAAGAAATAATTAAATGGTTTGAAAAACATCCATACACAAGTGGCTTTGGTGAGATGGTTTTAGGAGAAAGTCTAATTAAATCAGGTAATAAGCAAAAAGGAATTCAATTAATAAAAAAAGGATTTATAAGAGCTGATTTAACAAAAAGTGATCTGATTAATTTTAGAAAAAAATTTAAAAAATATTTGACATCCGAAGATTATGTAAAAAGGGCTGATCATCTTGCTTGGGAAAACAAACATTGGGACCTAAAAAGAATGTTAAGATATTTGCCAAAAGATTATCAACTTTTATACACAGCAAGACAAATACTTATGAGTAATTCATATGGTGTTGATACTGCTATATCTAAAGTACCAGCAAAATTAAAAAATGATGCAGGTTTAAATTATAACAGATTAAAATGGAGAGTAAAAAGAGGAAGACTCGATAGCTCATTAGATATTTTATTTAATATAAAAAATACTAAAGAATATATGGTTAGACCTGATAAATGGTGGGGTGAAAGATCTAAAATCGCAAGAAAATTAATCTATAAAAAAAGATATGAAGAGGCGTATAAAGTAACTAGCAAGAATGCATTGTCTAAAGGACCAGAACTTGCTGAAGCTGAATGGTTAAGTGGATGGATAGCTTTAAGTTTTTTAAACGATCCAATTTTAGCAAAAGATCATTTTATTAAATTTTATGAAAATGTCAGCTACCCAATCAGTCTATCCAGAGGTGCTTATTGGTTAGGAAGAACTTATGAAAAATTAAAAGACAAAGAAAATTCAAAGAAATGGTATGTAATTGGATCTAAATATCTAACAACATATTATGGTCAATTATCTCACATGAAAGCAAAGCCTAGAGAGAAATTTGAATTATCAGAATTAATGCAAATTGATAAAAATTATGCTGAAAGTTTTTATAGAAATAAAATTGTTGCTACTGTCCATTTATTAGATGAACTTAATAAAGATAAGTACACTAAGCATATTTTAAGGTATTTAGCTAATGATAATATAGATAAAGGTAGCGAAGTGCTTGCTGCAAAGTTAGCAACAGATATTGGTAGATTTGATTTTGCAATCCAAGTTGCAAAGATTGCATCGTATCAAAAAAGATTTCACAATAAATATAATTATCCTATTATAAGCACTCCAACTAAAGTTGGTGGAAGAAAAATACCAGAATCAGCTTTAATACTTTCCATCATTAGACAAGAAAGTGAGTTTGATACAAGCGCTAATAGTAGAGTTGGAGCTCAAGGTTTAATGCAGTTAATGCCATACACTGCGAAAACAGTTGCTAAGCAGGCAAAACTTTCATATTCAAAATCAAAATTAACTAAAAGCCCTGAGTACAATATAAATCTTGGTTCATTTTATATAGCTGGATTAATTCTTGAATACGATGGATCCTACCCTTTCTCCATGGCTGCTTACAATGCAGGACCCAAGAGAGTAAAATATTGGAAAAGATTAAATAAGAACCCACAAAAAAAACAAACTGATTATATAGATTGGATTGAATTAATACCTTTTAAAGAGACCAGAAATTATGTCCAAAGAGTATTAGAGAATTATAATGTCTACAGATATGTATTGTCGCAAAAACCAATATATTTAAAAGATTTTTTCAAAAACAACCCATTATATTGATGGCGGAAGGAGAGGGATTCGAACCCTCGGTACACCTTTTCAAGCGTACGGCGGTTTAGCAAACCGCTGGTTTCAACCAGCTCACCCATCCTTCCGTNNGTAGATGTGTAACTTGAAATCATTGAATATTCAATATTAATCAAGTAATTTCTGGCAATTATGAAAAACAAATATTCGATATTCTCACTAATTAAAAATGCTTTTTCACAGCATGAAAACTGGAAGCAAGCTTGGGGAGATCCTGANCCAAAAAAAGAATATGAAGCTATTATAATTGGTGGTGGTGGNCANGGTTTAGCAACAGCTTACTACCTAGCTAAAAAGCATAACATGANAAATATTGCTGTGTTAGAAAAAGGCTGGATTGGTGGAGGAAATACAGGNAGAAATACTACAATTATAAGATCAAATTATTTGTGGGATGCAAGTGCTGGATTATACGACCATGCATTAAANATTTGGGAAAATTTATCTCAAGAATTAAATTACAATATAATGTTCAGTCAAAGAGGAGTTATGAATTTAGCCCATAACCTTCAAGANGTAAGNGATTTAAAAAGNAGAACTCACGCAAACAGACTNAATGGTATTGATGCAGTNTGGTTAAATACAGATCAAGTAAAAGAATTTTGTCCAATAATAAATACTTCTCCAGATATAAGATACCCTGTTCTTGGTGGAACATTACAAAGAAGAGCGGGAACTGCTAGACATGATGCTGTTGCATGGGGTTATGCAAGAGGTGCTAATGAAATGGGAGTTGATATAATTCAAAATTGTGAAGTTAAAGGTATTAAAAGAAATGGAGATCAAGTTGAAGGTGTTGAAACATCAAAAGGATTTATTAAAACAAAAAAAATTGGTGTTGTTGCAGCAGGACACTCAAGTGTAATTGCTAACATGGCAGGGTTAAAATTACCACTNGAAAGTAAACCTTTACAAGCNTTAGTTTCAGAACCAGTTAAACCAATAATTGATACTGTAGTAATGTCGAACGCTGTACATGCATATGTTAGTCAGTCTGACAAAGGTGAACTAGTAATTGGCGCTGGTACNGANGCTTATNTTTCTTATACTCAAAGAGGTAGTCACGATGTTGTCGAAGGAACATTAAAAGCAATATTGGAGCTGTACCCTATTTTTAGCCGAATGAAAATGTTGAGACAATGGGGNGGAATTGTTGATATATGTCCTGATGCAAGTCCAATAATTAGTAAAACAAATATAAAAGGACTCTATTTTAACTGTGGTTGGGGCACTGGAGGTTTTAAAGCAACACCTGGATCTGGTGATTTATTTGCACACACTATTGCTAATGATGAACCACATAAATTAAATGCTGCATTTAATCTTAATCGATTTGTNAGTGGAGATCTAGTTGATGANCATGGTGCAGCCGCTGTAGCACACTAATGTTTTTAATAAATTGTCCATATTGTGGTGAAAGAGACCAAAGTGAATTTTCATGTGGAGGTGAAGCTCACATAGTTAGACCGAAACAACCAACTGAACTAAGTGATGATCAATGGGCAGAATATCTATTTATGAGAAAGAATATTAAAGGGGTTCAGTTCGAAAGATGGAACCATGCTCATGGNTGTAGNAAATGGTTTAATATGGTTAGAGACACATCAAATGACAAGATACACGCAGTTTATAAAATGGGCGAAAAACCACCGTTAGAATAAATGACAAAATATAGAGTTAATAAGACGAAACACGTAGATCAAACTAAAACAGTTTCATTTGATTTTGATGGAAAATCTTATCACGGTTTTGAAGGTGATACTTTGGCATCTGCCCTACTTTCAAATGGAGTTCATTTAGTTGGTAGAAGCTTTAAATATCACCGACCAAGAGGAATAATGTCTTGTGGATCCGAAGAACCTAATGCGATATGCCAAATAAACGAAGATACAAATTTAACAGAACCNAATGTTAGAGCTACAGAAATTGANTTGTATGAAGGTTTAAAAGCCTCAAGTCAAAATTGTTGGCCCAGTGTTAATTTTGATATAGGAGGAATTAACAATNTTATATCTCCATTTATACCTGCAGGTTTTTATTATAAGACTTTTATGTGGCCTAAAANTTTCTGGAAAAAAATTTATGAACCGTTNATAAGATGGTCTGCAGGACTAGGNAAATCACCAACAAAACCCGATCCTGAATTGTATGACCATAANCATGTTCATTGTGATGTATTAATTATAGGTGGTGGTATTTCTGGAATTATAGCATCAAAAATTGCTGCTAAAAATAATTTAAAAACAATATTGATTGAAGATAAAAATATTCTTGGAGGGTCAACAATATTTCAAAAGAATGAAAATTATAAAATTAATGATAAATATTCAGGTGAATGGATAGATGAGGAGATAGCAGAACTTAAAAAATTAGATAATTTAACAATCAAAACTAGAACAAGCTTAGCAGCTTATCATAGTTATAATTACCTCTTAGCAAAAGAAAATATTTCAGACCATCTACCATTGGATAAAAGAAATGGTGGCATCAGACAGAGATTATGGAAAATCAGAGCTGATAAAGTAATAGTAGCAACTGGTGCTATAGAAAGACCNCTTGTATTTAATAATAACGATAGACCAGGAATAATGCTTTCTAACTCCGTTAAAAAATATTTAGACTTTTATGGTGTGTCTTGTGGATTTAATAATGTGATATTTACTAATAATGATAGCGCTTATGAAACGGCTGTTTCCTTGAAAGAAAAAGGAATATCTGTCGAAATGATAGATATAAGAAAAAAATCTAATTCAAAAATTGTAAAAAATGCTGAACAACTTGGAGTTAAAATCTATTGGAACTCAACAGTAGTTAACACTTTTGGTCATAAAAAAATAAATTCTATTGAGATAATGAATTTATCAGAAGATGGATCAAATGTTGTTGGAGATAAAAATAGAATTAATTGTGATTGCTTAGCACTAAGTGGTGGTTGGACACCAATGGTTCACATGCATACACAATCTGGTGGAAAGTTAGATTTTAGAGAAATTGATCAAACTTTTATACCAAANGAAATNGACNAAAATCATATTAATGTTGGTTCATGTAATGGTGACTTTGAACTTGAAGAAATAATTAATAATACAAATAAAAAGGTAAAGAATTTTTTGAAGGTCAGCGAAACTGAATTTGACAACACTTCTGTACTAAACTCAAAAGAATTAGATAAAAGAAATATATGGCTACTACCAAATTATATATCAGAGGGTAAATGCAAATCTTTTATTGATTTTCAAAATGACTCTACTGCAAAAGATATAAAACTTGCGCTTAGGGAAGGTTTTAAATCTATTGAACATGTAAAACGTTACACTACAACTGGTATGGCGACTGATCAGGGCAAACTATCCAACATGCATGCATTGGGAATTATTGCAGATACAGCTGGTGTTAAAATGGGTACATTAGGAACAACAACATTTAGACCACCGTTTACCCCATTAACTTTTGGGTCAATAGTTGGAAGAAGTGTAGGTAAATTTTTTGATATAATTAGAAAAACGTCAATTCATGAATGGCATATTCAAAATAATGCTAAATTCGAAAATGTTGGACAATGGAAAAGGCCTTGGTACTACCCTATTAATGACGAAGGTCTTCATGATGCTGTTCAAAGAGAAAGTAAGGCAGCTAGAGATAGTGCAGGAATTTTAGATGCTTCTACACTTGGAAAAATAGATATTCAAGGAACTGACGCATCTGAATTTTTAAATAGAGTTTACACAAATGCATGGTCAAAATTAGGAATTGGAAAATGCAGATATGGATTGATGTTAAATGAAGATGGCATGGTTTATGATGATGGTGTTACGACTAGATTAGGTGAAAATCATTATTTAATGACTACAACAACAGGAGGAGCAGCTAATGTTCTTTCAAAACTTGAAGATTATTTACAAACAGAGTGGCCTGAGTTAGATGTTTACTTAACTTCAGTCACAGACCACTACTCGACAGCAAGTATATGTGGTCCAAACTCTAAAAAAATATTAAAAAAAATATTTCCAGATAAAGATTTTAGTGATGATGCTTTTCCACATATGTCTTATCAAAATGGCAAAATTGATGAGATAAATTGTAGAATAATGAGAATAAGTTTTACTGGCGAACTTAGCTATGAAATTAACATAGAGTCAAAATATGGAAAATCGTTATGGGAAAAATGCATTGAGGCAGGAAAAGAATTTAAGATTACACCTTACGGAACAGAAACCATGCATTTATTAAGAGCTGAAAAAGGTTTTATTATTGTTGGTCAAGATACAGATGGAACTATGACGCCAATTGACCTTCAAATGGANTGGATAGTTAGCAAAAAAAAATANGATTTTATTGGAAAAAGATCNCTTTATAGAAGTGATACTATTAGAGAAGATAGAAANCAACTTGTAGGATTACTCACAGATGATCCAAATGAAGTTTTAGANGAAGGAGCNCAGATTGTNTCTGATATGAGCAAAAAACCAATAGAAATGATTGGGCATGTAACATCGAGTTACTTTAGCCCAAATTTAAATAAATCAATTGCACTTGCTGTCGTAAAAAGTGGAAAAAAAATGAATGGNCAAAAACTTATTGTACCAATGGAAAATAAAAACATAAATGTAACAGTTTCTGACTCTGTTTTTCTAGATAAAGAAAATAAGAGGATTAATGCTTAATCAAGAATATCCTAAATTTGAAAAAGGTTCATTTGAAGGTCTCGAAATTTCATTATCTGAACCAATTGTAAAAATAAATTTAAGAGGAAAAAAGAAAGAATTTTTTACCAAAATAGGAAAAATCTTATCTATAATTTTACCTATTGAGCCGAATACAAGTTCATCAAATCAACAATACAATACNCTNTGGCTAAGTCCAGACGAATGGTTAGTATATTTTAACGGTGAAGATCGACAATTATTCAATAACCTTTTTAATGAAATTTCAAAACTCAATTTTGGTTCAGTCGTTGATGTCTCAAATCAATGGATTTGTATTAATATAAAAGGCAATAAGACTTTTGATCTTCTTTCCTCTGGATCGCCATTTAATTNTGAAAGTTTCAAAAAAACTAAAAACTCAGTTACACAAACCCTGTTAAATCATACAGATGTGATTATCCACCATAAAGAAATCAATGAAATTAATCTTTTTGTAAGAAGATCNTTTTCTGAAGATTTATGGTTGTGGATTAAGGACAGTGCTAGATTTATCTAATTTTTTTTTTATATAATANCTAACATACGTAAATANAAGTATAGATAGNGTCCACTGGAAAACAAACCATAGCCAAAAAAAAGTATCAAAGTCTGCTGATAAGTATTTAGCTAAATAGAAAACACATATTGGCACTAGTACATTTCTCATCATATTATTGACCATTGCATAATTTGACTTCTTCAAACCCATAAAAAATCCATTAGATAAAAAGAAAATTGGGTAAGCCGGTAATATGAAAGCTGCAATTTTTAAATACCTTCTTCCATATTCTAATACCACTTCGTTGCTAGAAAAAAACCTTGGAACTATATCGGCTGTTAAATAAACTAATATCCCTGAAAAAACCATCAAGATAAGGCCATATTTAATTGAAACGAAGTAAGTCTCTTTAACTCTATCAAAGTTATTTGCACCAAAGTTTTGAGCTATAATTGAGATTATTGCAGTATTTATTCCCAGTATTGGCAGTAAAACAACCTGCTCTATTCTCGTAGCTGCACCATACCCAGCAACTGCTAGTTCACTTGTCTGACCAACATAAGTGAAAATAAATGTAGCTGCTACAGCATATCCACAAATTGCAATAGATATTGGCATTGATTGAAAGAAAATATTTTTTAAAAAAATAAATTTTACATTAAAATATTCAATTGTAATTTTTTTAACACGTGGATTTTGTAAAACTTTAAAAAGAATAATTAGAAATGCTATTAATTGTGCAATAATTGTTGATAAACCTATTCCCATCATTCCCATTGCAGGAATAAATAAAAACCCAAATATTAAGATGGGATTTAAAATTATGTTTAAGAGAAAACTGAGGATTAAAACATTTCTGTATGTTTTTGTGTCTCCTTCCGCATGTAAAAGTGAGTTTAATGAAACAACAAGGAAAAATAGGAATGATCCATAAAACATAATATTTGTATATTGGAGACCCAAATTTGTAATTTCTTGAGTTGATCCCATCAGATNAAATACCTTTTCNGAAAAATAGAGTCCTATAACATGTGATAAAAACTGAAATTAGTAAACCGTAAATTATAATATGAGTAAAATAATACGAAGCATTTTTTTCATTTTTTTCNCCAATACTATTNCCTATTAATGAAGTTCCACCAACAGTAACACCAATAGATGTTGCAACAATTATAAAGTATATTGGAAAAGATTTACTTAAAGCTGATAGAGCCTCTGGTGAAATTAGTCCAGAATAAAATGTATCTACAATATTGTATAAAGTTTGAAAGAGAGTTCCAACGCTTGCTGGTATTGCAAGTTTTCTTACAAGTACAGGAATATTTTCTTTAAGCAAGTCCATATAAATTAATTATTATTTTAATATTCTTTTTTGAAGATATGTCTCTTACCTAATTTTTTTGCAAGTAATATCTGTTTTTGCCTCATAGCAAATCTTGATTTTTGATCATCTGTTAAAGAATCGTGACATTTTGGACAATGAATGCCTTCTAAATATTTAGAAGATTTTTTTTCTTTGATAGAAACAGGTTTTCTGCAACCACTACAAATTGAATAACTGCCCTGCCTCAAGCCATGTTTTATTGAAACTCTATTATCAAAAACAAAACATTCGCCGTTCCATTGACTATTTTTTTTATTAATATTATTCAGATAGTTAATAATTCCGCCTTTTAAAACATATACATTTTTAAATCCTTTTTTTTTCAAATAAATATTTGCTTTTTCGCACCTGATACCGCCTGTACAAAACATTGCTATATTTTCGCTATTTTTAAATTGATTTAAATATTTAGGAAATTCACGAAAGTTTTCTATATTTGGATTTAAAGATTTTTTAAAAGTACCCACATCATACTCAAAAGATTTNCGTGCATCTATCAAAACTGTATCCTTTTTTTTAATTATTTTATTCCATTCNCTTGGATTNAGGTTGTTCTTAGGANAATTNTAGTTTNTAACTTTAAAACCCATTGGAACAACTTCNTTTTTGATTTTAATTTTAAGTTTATGAAATGGATTAAATTTACTATTAGAATTATTTTCTGAATTAAATTTTTTTATAGATAATATTTTTTTTAGAAGTTTATTGAATTTTAAAAGGTTATTTTTTTTATCTGAAATTGTTCCATTAACACCTTCGGGTGAAATTATTATTGTTCCTCTAATTTCATAATCTTTAAGATTATTTTCTAATCTATTTTTCAATTTTTTAAGATTATTAAGTTTTTTAAATTTATAAAAACCAAAAATATTGAACATTATAAAACCCTACAAACAGTCATTCCATCTCCTAATGGGATAATTATTTGTTCTACTCTTTTATCAGTTGATACATGCTCATTTAATTCTCTAATATTTAATGTAAATTTATCCATATTATCTTCATCTGCAACTTCACCATGCCATAAAACATTATCAATAATGATCAAACCACCTTTTTTTATTATTTTTAATGATTTTTCATAATATTCTTTATAGTTAAGCTTATCAGCATCAATAAAAACCATATCATATTTTTGTTTTTTTAATTCATCTAAACTATCTAGCGCAGGTTTTACAATCGTTTGAATTTTTTTATCTTGATTAGCTTTCTTAAAAAAACTTACTGCGATCTTGTTTGTCTCTTTGTCTTTATCAAGTGCTGTAAGTTTTCCATCATCAGGAAGTGCAAGGGCAATAGAAAGTGCACTTAAACCAGTAAAAGTTCCAATCTCAAGCACATTTTTTATATTAGATATTTTTATTATTAAATGGAGAAAATGACATTGAGATATTGCTACTTGCATTCTNTTTTCATTTCCAAGGGTATTATTATAATCTATGATTTCTTTTTGAACTGAGTTTAGTTTAAAACTAAAATTATTAATATATTTTTCNATTTTTTCAGAAATTTCAATATTCTTTCCCATCTATNTTAATTATATAATGACTATAGGTTTAGTTAAATTAAAGTTTCTTCTTTAATATTTCATTAATTAATTGAGGGTTAGCTTTTCCACCAGAAGCTTTCATTGCCTGTCCAACAAAGAAGCCAAATAGCTTTTCTTTTCCTTGTTTATACTCAATAGCTTTTTCTCTGTTATCATTGATTATTTTATCAATTAATGCCTCTAATGCTTTTGGATCACTTTCTTGCTTTAACCCTTTTTCCTCAACAATTATTTGAGGGTCTATGTCACCATCTAACATTAACTCAAATATTGTCTTAGCAATTTTTCCTGAGATTGTTCCATTTTTAATTAAATTAATCAATTTTGCCAAATTTTTTGCACTTATTGGACTTTGAGCAATTTCAATATTTTTTTCATTTAAAACTGCAAATAATTCTCCTGTAATCCAATTTACGGCTAGTTTCATGTCACGGTTTTTACCCATTTTGGCAACAACTTCTTCAAAATATTTAGCTGTATCGATATCAGAGACCAATATTGTTGCATCATAAGGTGACACTTTAAATTCATCAATAAATCTTTTCTTTTTATCATCTGGTAATTCAGGGATTTCAGATTTTAGTTTATCAATAAATTCATCCGTAACTTCTAATGGAAGTAAATCTGGATCTGGAAAGTATCTATAATCATGAGCATCTTCTTTCGACCTCATTGATCTTGTTTCATTTTTTTTTGTATCAAAAAGCCTTGTTTCTTGATCTATTTCTTGACCTTCTTCTATTAAATCGACTTGTCTATTTGCTTCATAAATAATTGCCATTTGCATGAATTTGATAGAATTAACATTTTTTATTTCACATCTTGTTCCTAAATCTGTTGAGCCTTTTATTCTTACAGACACATTAACATCAGCTCTTAATGATCCCTCTTGCATGTTCCCATCGCAAGTTCCTAAATATCTCATAATAGATCTAAGTTTTTTTATATAGGCATTCACTTCATCTGGTGATCTTAGATCAGGCTTACTAACAATCTCCATTAAAGCTACACCTGATCTATTAAGATCAACTAGTGTATTACTAGGATCAATATCATGAATACTTTTACCTGCATCCTGCTCTAAATGTAATCTTTCTATTCCAACCTGTTTTTGACCTTCAGGCATATCCAAAATAACATTACCCTCACCCACGATTGGGTATTTATATTGTGAAATTTGATAACCCTGAGGTAAATCTGCATAAAAATAATTCTTTCTATCAAAAACAGACTTATTATTGATCTTAGCTNTTAAACCAATNCCAGTTTTTATAGCTTGTTTAACACAAAATTCATTAATTACTGGAAGCATGCCTGGAAAAGCTGCATCAACTAAGCTTACTTGAGTATTAGGTTCAGCACCAAATTTTGTAGAAGAAGATGAAAAAAGTTTTGAATTTGATGTTACTTGAGCATGAACTTCAAGTCCTATAACAACTTCATAAACATTATCATTTCTTTCAATTAAATATTCCGAATTATTTTTAGACATTATTTCATCCACCAATCAGTTATATTATTTTTATAATTGATTTTTTCCTCCATTGAATAAGCAATATTTAAAACTGTTTGTTCATCAAACGGTTTACCTATTATTTGTAAACCCAATGGATAATTATTTTTATCTACACCTGCAGGTATTGAAATCCCAGGTAAACCTGCAAGGTTTACTGGAACAGTAAATATATCATTTAAATACATTGAAACTGGATCATTAGATTTTTCTCCTATTTTAAATGCAGAACTAGGTGTTGAAGGTGTCAAAATAGCATCTACTTTATTATAAGCTTGGTCAAAATCTTGTTTAATTAATTGTCTAACTTTTTGAGCTTTAAGATAGTAAGCATCATAATATCCAGAAGATAAAACATAGGTGCCAATCATTACCCTTCTCTTTACTTCTTCACCAAATCCCTCTGATCTAGTTTTTTCATACATATCAATTAAATTTTTCCCGGAAGATCTTAGACCATATTTAACACCATCATATCTTGCTAAATTAGATGATGCTTCAGCTGGCGCTACAATATAATAAGTTGGTAAAGCATAGCTAGTATGAGGTAATGAAATGTCAATTATTTCTGCTCCACAATCTTTTGCATACTCAATACCTTTTTTCCAAAGTTTCTCAATTTCGTCTGGCATCCCATCAACTCTATATTCTTTTGGAATACCGATTTTTAAACCTTTAATATTTCTAGTTAGCTCTGATGAATAATTATTTCTTTTAAAATCAATTGAGGTTGAATCTTTTTTATCAAATGATGAGATCACCTCTAAAAGAATGGAGCTATCTTTGACATCTTTGCTCATTGGACCTGCTTGATCTAGAGATGATGCAAAAGCAACAATTCCATATCTTGAACAGCTGCCATAAGTAGGTTTTAGTCCTACTGTACCAGTGAAGGAGGCAGGTTGCCTAATAGATCCACCAGTGTCAGTGCCTATTGTTACAGGTGTTAAATTAGCTGCTAAAGCCGCTGAAGAACCACCAGATGATCCACCAGGAACTAAATCTTCTGCGATTGGGTTTTGAACATTGCCAAAAAAACTTGTTTCATTAGATGATCCCATTGCAAATTCATCACAATTAAGTTTGCCAAGCAATATGCCTCCTTCGTTCCATATATTTTGTGTTACAGTAGATTCATAGGTTGGTACAAAATTATTTAAGATATTGCTTCCAGCTGTTGTTCTTACTTCATTTGTGCAAAAGAGATCTTTTACAGCAATTGGAATGCCTGGAAGTTTTAAATCAAAATTTGGTTTATCATCAAACTCTTTTGAAAGTTTAAGACAATTTTCAAAATTTTCAGTTACATATGCATTTATTTTTTTTGACTTTTCAGCTCTATCAACAAAAGATTTTGCAGCTTCATTTGAAGATATTTTTTTCTCTTTAATATTTTTAATTAATTCATAAAGTGTTAAAGATGTTATTTCAGACATTACTCAACAACTTTCGGTACAACAAAAAAATCATCATTTTTTTCTGGTGAATTTTTTAATATTTTTTCTCTTATATTTTCACTAGTTATTTTATCATCTCTAAATCTTAACGTTGTTTCAGCTATAGAAGTTAATGGTTCAACATTATCTGTATTTAATTCATTTAATTTTTCAATAAATTCAAATATTGAATTCATATCAGTTGCTAGTTTTTCTGCTTTTTTCTCATCTAGTGAGATTCTAGCTAATTTTGATATGTGTTTTACAGTTTTAAGATCTATAGTCATATGGTAAAAAATATTGTCGCAAACTACCACTTAAGTTAAAAATATACAATATGATCACAATTAATGAATTCAAATCAAAAGTATCAGATGGATCAAGAATTATAGGTATAGATTTGGGTTCAAAAAGGATTGGAATTGCAATAAGCGATGGCAATCAAAAAATTGCTACGCCTTATAAAACTTTAGAAAAAATAAAGTCTTCTAAATTAATTGAAGATATTAAGAGTATAATCAAGGAGAACGATGTCAAAGGCATAATAGTTGGGAATCCAATAAATATGGATGGTTCATATGGAAAATCATCACAATCAGCTAAAGACATAGCAATCAATCTTGCAGATAAAATTAACATTCCTGTTTGTCTATGGGATGAAAGATTATCTACAGTTGGAGCTTTTAATTTGTCCAGTGAATTGGATATAAACGTTAGCAAAAGAGAGAAAGATATAGATAAATTTGCTGCAGCATTTATTTTACAAGGAGCCCTAGATTATTTACAGAATTAATGCTTGCATAGTTAACTCTATATAGTTATAGAGTTAATTTTAATGGCAATTAAATCTAAAAAAGCTATTAAAATTTCTC
>FUFK010039973.1_pt1 | contig 34064 bp, 34 predicted proteins | sample 1021851 | NCBI WGS metagenome assembly FUFK01 (sample SAMEA51879418, study PRJEB19060) | metagenome | reverse complement strand
CTATGTTGACATCGTAGGGGTCGCAAGTTCAATCCTTGCTACGCCCACCATCGAAGCCTCGAAGGCATGAAAAAGCCCGCCGAAAACGGCGGGCTTTTTTTGTTGCTCACTGGGATGCTGCTGTTCAGTTTGGTGAGGCTATGGCGGCCCATTAAAGGCTGTGAACCTCAACTAGCTAGATCTTGAGCAGATGACCGCCCACGCCACTCTTAACAAGCGAGTGGCTTGCTGCGTTTCTACCGTAACTATTTGCGATAACACCGAAAATCGACGATGGGTTCGTTTCGAAAACAAACTATCGAGAAAGATCAGGGAATGACAAGCGAACGACAGATCGCAGCAAATCGGCGCAATGCACAGCGAAGCACCGGCCCTCGAAGTCCAGAGGGACGAGAGATCAGCAGCCGCAATTCCCAGCAGCACGGTGTTCTTAGTCAACGGGTGACTACCGACGTAGAAGAGAAAGAAATCTACGAACACATGCTAAACAGTTTCATGGAAGAGTATGGCCCACGTTCGGAAACGGAAATCCTACTTGTTGAAAGGCTTGCGAACTTGTTCTGGCGAGAACGCAGGTTAATCCAAACAGAGCGAAGTCAATTGTCCTTGCAGCAAGACGATGTTTTTACGGCGGGAAAAGCGAGGGACCAGTCGCTCACTTTGACAGATCAATTGCTGATTGGTCGGTATCAAACGATGTTAACGAACCAAATCAACATCACTATAGCTCAGATAGAAAGGTTGATGCAAAGAGAAGCCGCTGAATAAAACATGGTCTCGAAGATAGTCAGACCGGCAAAAATATCTACGGAATCCATCTATTCCCGTATTTCGATCGCCTAAGACCAAACTTGACCTAGCAAGCGCTACCTAGAGAGCATTGCGGGAACGGCCCGAACCTTCTCACCCCTCTACTCTAGGACAAGCCTTTATCGCGATACCGACCTTTAAAGTAGGGTAGCCCCAAAGTTAGTCCTTTTCGCCCCCAATCTATCGAGTTCGCGGGGCCAAGATGACATTAGGAGTGGGGGCGGCGCGAGCTATGAAAAGTGAAACAGCTCGCGTATCATTCGAATTCACCGCTGCACAACATCAACCGCCTCGATGTTTTCGTTTAGCGCTGAACGACCACTCCAGGCTCGCGCCGCGATAGCGATTTCAATGAACGCGCAGTCGGCGGGCAGATTGTCGATCCGATATCCATTGCCCTGCCGAACCAGATTAGCTTCGAGTATCGCGTTGGTTTGTCGGGCACATTTAGCCAAGACATCGATATCCTGCAAAGCCTGTTGCGAATCGATGCTATGCTTTACGATAATTAAGAAAGGCCGTTCAGGCGCTCTCATAAGGCGACGGGCGACGACGCCGCCCTTGCCGGGCTTCACCGAGATTTCGAGTTCTTTGGCGCTGAGACTGGGTTGTGCGCGCAGTCCGGCTACATCCGTCAAGCTCCAGTCGAAGGGTGGATAATCACTTGCCCACGCGCCAACGACATCAGTCGCGTCTGAAACGGCGATCCGTTGATATAGCGAGTATGCCGTTGGAACGTCGCCTTCGCGTACCAGACTGCGCAGCAACGTTTGGTCGGTAACTTCGTCGTCGAACGACATCTGGCCGCGCAGTTCTGCCAAATTGCGCAACGCAGATGGTTGGCTCGCGGCAAAGCGGAAGAAGCGCCCGTGCCAATCCGAGGATCCATCGAGGATCTCGGCAAACTCGTCGATCACGCCATCCTGCGCAAAGACATTTATGAGAACCGGGAACAACTCTTTGTACTGGTTCGGCTTCACACGAAGAATACGGTCAAGCGACGCTATCGCCGCGGGGTAATCCGCGTCACGAACCTGCTGCTGCAAGACCACCGCCTGAAGGCGGGACTCGCGCCGGTTCAAATTCAAGGCCGCATCAAGAATTTGCCTTCTCTTTCCCGGATCATCCTCAGTAAGCGCCAGAATTGCAAGTGCCTTGGGCACCAGGGGCTCCAAACGATAGGCCTGGAGAGCCCACGGCAGGGCCGCCTTTGCGCCCTCCTCGGGCGAACCGGTCGCTTCGGTCGTAGCTAAGAATATTGCAGACGCGATGTTCTCGTAGGCCAACCCGTTGAACGGGAAAGCAGCGATAGCCGTGTCGGGCGCTTTCTTTGTTAGTGCGATCCCCGCCGACTGCGCACCAAGTGCAGCCGCGAGCACCAATCCGAGCGTGATCGAGACAGCAAGGCGTACAGGACGAGCGACCCTCATTGCGAAGCCTTATGCCGGTTCCGCGTCACGCTCTTCACCATACCCATAGCCGTAGCCGTATCCGTAGCCATATCCGTAGCCGTAAGCCGAATTGTTCTGGCTGACCTTGGTGACGATGGCGCCATAGACCTTAGCGCCCGAACGCTGCAGACGACCCAGCGCGTTCTCGATCCCGCGCAGCTTGATTCGCTCGGTCTGGATCACGAAAATCACACCATCGACTGCCTTAGACATCTCGATCGCATCAGCCAGTGCGAGCATCGGCGCACCATCAATCAGAACCTGATCGTACTGGCCACGAGCCTCCTCAATGATTTGCAAGAAACGTTCACCTGCGAGCAATTCGACAGGGTTCGGTGGCGTCCTCCCCATAGGCAAAAAGTCGAAGCCGAAGTCCTCCAAGTAGACAATCTGCGATGCAATGTCGGCTTTCTGATTGGCCAAGAGCGGAACTAGCCCGCCCTTGTCGTAATCATTTAAAGCGAGTGTTTCGCGTAGTTTGGAATTTCGAAGATCAGCATCGATTAACAGGACCCGCTTGCCTAATTGTGCGAAGCTCGTGGCGACACCCAACGACGAGATACTCTTACCTTCTGAGGGTACGGACGAGGTAAACATAAGCACCTCGGGCGCCCCCTGCGGAGTCAGGAAGTTCATGTTTGTCCTGACCGTCGTATAGGCTTCATTGATATTGGACGAACGCTCTATGATCCGGTCGACCATCGCACCCTCGGTGTTGCGCGGGATGGCACCAAGCAACGCGAGATGCAAACGCCGGCGGACGTCTTCTGGGTCCTTGAGCGTCTGGCTGAGGGCGACTTTGAGGTAAACAAGGCTAGCTGCAACCGCCAAGCTGGCGACTATAGAAAATAGGACATTCAAAAGCAATGAAGGCGAATAAGGCCTTACCGGCACATCCGCGCTGTCAATAACCTGAATGTTGTTCTGCCCGGCGCCTGAAGCCTCTAGCTCTTTAAACCTTTGCAAAAGCGCATCGTAGATTTCCCGATTTGTATCAACTTCTCGTTTAAGAATTCCGTAACGAATCCCCTGGCCTTGCTGGCCAAGAAAACGCTGTTTGACTTCCTCCACTTGAGCGCGAAGCGCTGCCTCTCTCATCCGCGCCGAGCGCAAAAGGGAACTGCCTCCCTGAGAGACGGCCGAGCGGAGAGATTGAGCCTCCGCCTGCTTTTCCTGAACATCGGGATATTCGGGGCCAAAATTTGCGCGGAGGACTGCGAGTTCTGCCTCCACCTCATCCAAACGGGTAAGAAGTTCGTTTCGGGGATCAGAACTTGGAAAATTCCCCCCCACAACGGCAGCTTGTGCGCTGATACGGTCTGCGACTGCCGCCGCCAACGCCGTATTCAAAGCCTGCAAGTCTGCCCCGACCAAAGTCTGCCCTGCGCTCTCTGAACCAGATTCATCGCNAGAGCTGAGGACCAAAATCTCGTTTGCATTCGCGTATTCGACAAGTTCTTGCTCCGATTGTGCAAGCCTCTCGCGGAGTTCACTAATTTGACTTTGCAGAAAGTCTCGAGCCTCAATGTTCGCCCCAAAACGCTTTTCATAGTTGGCGGCAACAAATTCTTGGACCCAAAGGTTCGCAATTTCAGCGGAAATAACAGGATCAGGGCTCGAGAATTTTACATCGACGAGACTTGACTGAGTTATGGGATCCACGCTCACGTTGTCGAATAGTATCCGTTCTATATTAGCATTCGCGTTGAGATCGCCCTCTATTTCGAATGTCGCGCGGAAGGATTCATCACGAGACAGGTTTCCCGCCTCCATCACGCGCTTAGCCATAAAACGCGAAACCAATAGCTGGTATTGAGTATTCAGGTATTGCAGTTCGGAGATCTGACTATCCACCTCAAGCGAGTCGAGATTAGTTATGTCGGCAGTCACCTGCGACACTTCCAAGCGCGCACTAGCTTGATAGAGCGGAGTAGCCAGCAACGTGATGAGAACACCGAGCAGCAGACCCAGCGCGACTATTCCAGCAAGCCAATATTTCAGCCCAATAGCCTCGTGCCAATACCGCTCCAAGTCTATACTGAAAGAACCGGCCTCAGAAAAACCAGAGTCGGCGACCTCGCGATCATCCTTTTCCTGAATTTCATTCGACGAAAGATGTAGATTACTCAACGCCCGATCCGATCAATTAAAATAGCAGAAGTGGAGAGGAGTGGAACGAAGCGTAGTATATTGTCCAAACGCCTTCGGTTGGGCGAGTCTCCCACCACAATGATGTCGTTAGGGTAAACCCTCGGATCTTCATAGTTCCCCCGCTGAATGGCCTGAATGTTGTAGGCACCGATGTAACGCTGCCCCCCAACTGTACGGAAAATCAAGATATCATCCAGATTGGCGTAGTCCGCCAAACCGCCTGCCTGGTTTACAACGCGCAAGAGAGACTGGCGGCCCAGCACAGGGTAGTCCCCGGGCACTTCCACTTGGCCTCCGACAGATACTGTAGGCGGAGGAACCTGAGAAGGAACGACACGTAATTGCGGATTGAGCAGATAGCTACCGCGCAAGAGCCCTGCGATCAACTCAGCGGCCTCACTGGGGGGTAGCCCTCCTAGATCGACCAAACCCACCAATGGAAAAGAAATACGCCCGTCACCATCGGTGAGGTACTTCCCACTTAGCCGCTCAGCCCCTGCAACCTCGATTTCGAGCGTCTCTTGGGGACCAATAACATATAGGTTCTCAAGACGAGGCGCCGGAAGCTCTCCCAACTCCGCGACTTCAATGCCCGCGGCCTGGCCATAGCTTCGATCCGAAGCACAACCCGACAAAACGAGGACAAGCGCCAACCCGCTCATAACCGTTTTTATTTTTCTCACTGCTTTGATATTCTTCATAATGAGCGTCTTAGCACACCTCCGAAACGACGGCAGGCCCCAGGGCAAATGATTTGTCCTATTCGATCACTTCCGTTTCTGGTGGAGCATATCCTGTGAGAGAGCTACCAGAAGCCAGATCATAACGAGTTGGAATAGCGGCGTCCTTAGGGGGTAATCGACCAACGAAGCAACCCCAACGACCCCAAAGATACTTATCCAAAAAAGCGCATTCACCCTCCCAGAATGCTTGGCGGCAGTCCTCAAAATTGCGCGCGCCATCCAAACGAAAAGTGCGACTAAAATAAGGTACCCGGGAATACCGCTCTCAATTGCGAACTGAGCCCAGTCATTATGAGCCTGATTCACATACTGCGGCATCAGCATTTTCGATGGCTCAAAAATATGATAGACTTGCTCGAATGCCCCAGAGCCTGCCCCTAATACCCAGTGGGTCCCAATCATTGTTGCGAAGACGGGCCATAAGGACCATCGCAAATCCGCCAAACTGTCTCTTGAAAGAAAATCCTGAAATGCTGGCATCCGATCAAGCACGAAAAAGGTGGCCGCGATGAGTGCGACGGCGACAACCGGCACTATCAACACCAAGCCCCTATGCTTGTGGAACCCCTGTCGCGCAGGATCGTTCACCGAACGACCTCGATAGGTCAGGGGCGAAAGAAACAGCATTACAAACGAGATTAAGACCGCTCCGAGTGAAGCCGCCAAACCAGCTCGCGAAGCACCAACCAGAGCTATCAAGAGAATAAATACGAAAGCAACAGGGTACACCAAACGCTCCCAACTCGCACGCTGTGCTTCGCGAGACCTCAATGCGAGCGAGGTGACAACCAAAAGTGAACAGGCGGCGAAGAGGCCCGAATGATTCTCGTTCGCGAAAATGCCGACCGGGGAACCTCGGTTTGTAAGCTCGTAGAAATAGAAGACACTAGATTTCCCAGCAATGATCTGAAGCAACCCCAGAACGCCATTAAGGACACCGAGCCCGGCGATCACATGCAAAATGACGCGCGCCGACAAGCGTAGTGCAACGGCAAGCATCAGGCCAGCCGCCGGGACGATAAGGCTCCCCAAAGCATTCCAGCTGCGCATAGGGGTCAATGCGAGGGGGCGCCAAACGTCGTGGAAACCGAGAACCGAATCTAACCGCGCCGGATCGTCTCGGTCCGGAAGTTCCTGCCACAGACCAGATGGAAGGGGTACCAGCTGAACCAACACTAGCAGCGCATAGCAACCAAAGAGAAGAAAAAGCGCGCGCTGCGTCTTCAAGCTTTCTAGCGTCAGATAGTAGAACGCAGGAATCAAAAAGAGAGCAGAAAATGCTCGAAGCGGTACGATCTGAATCGCGTCATATCTCGACGCGCCGCCGGTCATTGCGACCAAAGCGGCGAAGAGGCTCAATATGAGCCAACCTTGCACTGGACCGCTACCAATTTGTTTACCTGTTCGGCGAACAGGCACGCTACCATTATCCATACAATGTTGCCCATCCCGGTTGGCGCGGCCTGCGCACTTTAGGATTCTTGAAAGATTTGCGGAAGTAGATGACCGACAACCTCCTTTTGCTATCCACAGGTGTTTTTTAAGTGCTCACAGCAGGGGGCCTGCCTACCTAACAAATCCTCAAGTCGATTTGGCTGTGCAAAGCCTGAAGCCTGGCTTAAAATGGGAGAGGCCCTCACCGCCGCCTTTTGTGACATCTCCAATTCAGTGTTTTCCTGACGAGGGGACAGGATACTGCGTTCGAGCATCCTACTCCAGTAGTCATGCCGGTAGTGCCTCAAGTCTGGGTCGCGACACTCTCTCCAATAAGGTCCTCAAGATAGCGGCCGTAGGCATTTTTCCCAAACATTTCCGCCCGTTCAGCCAGTTGCAGCGCGGAAATCCACCCCAGACGATAGGCTATCTCGTCGGGGCTGCCGGTTTGGAGACCCTGCCGCTCTTCGAGCGTGCGCACAAAGTTCCCCGCATCAAGCAAGCTGGCATGAGTGCCGGTATCAAGCCAGGCGAACCCCCTCCCCAGGAGCGCGACTTTAAGCAGGCCGTCGTCGAGGTAGCTCTCGAGAAGAGACGTGATTTCAAGTTCGCCGCGGGCAGACGGCTTTACACTTGCCGCGCGCTGAGGAGCGCTTCCGTCCAAGAAATAAAGACCGGTCACCGCGAAGTTGGATGCAGGCGCTTCAGGCTTTTCGGCAATCGACCGGACCGAACCATTACTGGAAAAATCGACCACGCCATACCGCTCTGGATCGGCCACCCTGTATCCGAAGACCATGCCGCCCTCGACCTGAGCGCTAGCGGCCGATAGTTGCTCGGGCAGGCCATGTCCGAAGAAAATGTTATCCCCGAGAACCATGGCAGACGGGGCGCCATCGAGAAATTCTTCCGCCAATAAATACGCCTGTGCCAGACCGTCCGGGCTCGGTTGCTCGATAAATGTCAAGCTTATGCCCCATTGGCGACCATCGCCAAGTGTGCGGATGAATTGCGCCCGATCTTCCGGTGTCGTGATAACCGCGATTTCGCGGAGACCCGCCAGCATGAGTACGCTTAGCGGATAGTAGATCATCGGCTTATCGAAGATCGGAAGGAGTTGCTTCGAAACACCCAAGGTGACGGGATATAGCCTGGTACCGGACCCTCCAGCGAGAATGATTCCCTTGCGCTGTGTCGTCATGGTGCAATCTCCAATTCGTCCAATATGTGTTTGACTGCCTCACGCCAGCTGGGCTGCGCGATGCTGAACGCCTTAACGGTTGCGCTACAATCGAGTCGCGAATTCAGGGGCCGCACCGCAGGCGTCGGATATTCGCTGGTCGGTATCCCGCGAACCCGCACTTCCCTGCCCGCGACGTCAAAGATCGTACGGGCGAAGTGCGCCCAGGATAGATTGGGTGCGCCACTGAAGTGATACAGGCCCGACTTTCCCGGATCCTGCTGCAATGCTCGAGCGATCATGAGGCACGCATCGGCAATGTCGGCTGCCGGTGTCGGTCCGCCGATCTGGTCATCGACCACCTTTAGTTCCGAACGAGTTTCGGAAAGGCGAACCATTGTCTTGAGGAAATTATTCCCATGGCACGAAAAGACCCAACTGGTGCGCAGGACTGCGAAACGCCCCCCCGCCTCTTCCACGCCTCGTTCGCCCTTGAGCTTGCTGCGTCCGTATGCATTGGGCGGATGGCGAGAATCGCTCGTTTGCCAAGGCCGGTGTCCCGAGCCGTCAAATACATAGTCGGTTGATATGTGGACGAACGGAATGTCGAGAGACGCGCAAGCTTTCGCCATGGCGGTTGGAGCCTCGCCATTGACGAGTGTAGCAAGGGTTTCCTCCTCCTCAGCCTTGTCCACGCCGGTGTATGCAGCCGCGTTGATCACCGCGCCGGGCGATCGAGAAGCGATTACCGCAGCGCAAGCTGCCGGATCCGACAAGTCGGCCTCGTCGCGCCCTATCGCTACGACGGGCGCGCGTGCCTGAAGCTCGCGCGCGACCTGACCGGTCTTGCCGAAAACGAGAATTGACATAGAGATTACGGTTTCCCTGAACCCAGACGCCGCCCCACGCCTTGGCGTTGCATCAGAGGACGCCACCAGTTTTCATTTTCGAGGTACCATCCTACGGTCCGCTCCAGACCTTGCTCGATCGTAACCGATGGCCGCCATCCGAGTTCTTCGCGAATGCGGGATGGGTCGATAGCATATCGAGCATCGTGCCCCGGCCTGTCCTCGACGAAAGTGATCAGGTCGGCGTAAGGGCTGCCGCCTTCACGCGGACGAAGCCGATCGAGAATTCCACAAATCGTCGTAACCAAGGATAGGTTCGAACATTCGTTCTCTCCTCCGATGTTGTAGGTGCGGCCAACCATCCCCCTTTCCATCACCCGCAGCAATGCGTCCGCATGGTCTTCCACGTAGAGCCAATCGCGCACATTCGACCCGTCACCGTATATCGGAAGCGGTTTGCCATGAAGCGCATTGATGGTGACCACAGGAATGAGCTTTTCCGGGAAGTGGTACGGGCCGTAATTGTTCGAACAATTGGTCACCAGAACGGGAAGGCCGTATGTTTCCGCCCAAGCCCGAACAAGATGGTCCGAGCTGGCTTTGGAGGCCGAATATGGGCTACGCGGATCGTAAGGCGTGTCTTCGGTGAACTGAACCTCGGGATCGACCGGCAACGAGCCATATACCTCGTCGGTACTGACGTGATGGAAACGGAAGTCAGCGGGTTCCCCCTGCTCAACCCAATATTTCCGCGCGGCTTCGAGCATGTTGAACGTGCCGAGAATATTCGTTTCCATGAACTCGCCGGGCCCATCGATCGAACGGTCCACATGGCTTTCCGCCGCAAGATGCATCACCACATCGGGGCGGTGTTCGGCGAATATCCGGTCGAGCGCCTCCCGATCGCGAATATCTGCATGTTCGAAGGCATAAGCCGGAGCGTCGGCGATTGAAGCCAGATTTTCCAGGCAGGCGGCGTAGGTCAGCGCGTCTACATTGACCACGCTTTTCCCGCGGCCGATGGCAAGACGTATGACCGCCGAACCGATAAAGCCGGCACCGCCGGTAACCAAGATTTTCATGACGCCTGCTCGTAATCGAAGGGTGAGTGCCAGTCTGAGAAGTCCGGTGCCACGACGTCCTTGTTTGATAAGATCGGCTGCGAACCATCGAGCCCCCAATCGATATCGAGACTATCCCAAGCAACCGATCCGTCGCACTCGGGATCGTAATAGTCGGTCACCTTGTACTGCACTTCCGTATCGGGCGCCGTCGTAACGAAGCCATGCAGGAAGCCCTTGGGCACCAGTATTTGTCGCCCGTCTTCCGCCGAGATCTCGATCGTTACCCACTTGCCGAATGTGGACGACCCGATTCGAGCGTCGACCACGACGTCGCGGATTGCCCCGCGGCTGCAGCGAACAAGCTTGTCCTGGGCGCGCGGCGGCGACTGATAGTGCAGCCCGCGGAGCGTCCCGACATCGACCGAAAAGGAGTGGTTATCCTGCACAAAAGCAAGATCGAGTCCGTGCTCGCGCATCCTGCCTGCGTTCCAGGTTTCGCAGAACCACCCCCTGTCATCGCCAAACCGTCTTGGTCTCAGGATGAGAACATCAGGAAGTAGCGTAGCCTCGACTTCCAGCATCATGCCTCCAACAATTCGAAATAAGCCCGTCCGATCGTGGCCCAGCTATAGCGCCGCGAGGATATCTCGCGCATTTTTTCGCCGATTGCCTCGGCCTCTGCAGCAGTCATTTGCGAGACCAACGCACGCAATTCCTCTGCACTGTTAAAATAGAGCGCGCGGTCTTCGGTCGTGTACCGATTGAAGGCACAGCCATGAGCCGCGATCGGAATTCCGAAGTGCATCATTTCAACCAGCGCTGGATTAGTTCCGCCGGCCGAGTGGCCGTGCAGGTATAGCGACGCCCCATCGCGAATGGCCCGCAGGCCGCGCGGATCATAAACCGGATCGTGTATTGTGATGGTGGGGTGCCCGGCATACTCTTGCTTGAGTTCACGACCGTAACGGCTTTTGTCCCAGTTGCCGACAAAAACCAGTGGTATGCCCAGCCCGTCGAAAGCCTCGAGGATCATGGCGATGTTGTTTTCGGGCTCGATCCTACAAAGCCCCAACGCGTATCCATCGGGCAGATCTGCCACTGCACGGGGATCGGGATCGGCTTCCACCGCGTGGTCTCCACCGTAGGGGATCACATGCGCCTCGCAGTCATAGGCCTCCTTTAAATAGTCGGCGATCGCCTGATTGTCCGCGATGACCTCGTCGGATGTCTTGACGGCGATCATCTCTGCAAACCGGAGATAATGTTTGGCCAGACCTTTCCATTTCTCGCGTTTCCACTCGATCCCGTCGACATTGGTTATAATCCGCGCACGCGAAAAAAGCTTGAGCAAGGGCAGGATCAATGCTCCCGAAACGCCCAGCAGCAGCAGCCTGTCATGCCCCTTTCGCACGGCGTCGAGCAAACCGACGATGTCATAGGGGATCGACTGCACACCGTTCGCATCGAACCCGACATATCGCAGCGCTGCACTTCGATAATGCGCCGGTTGCGAGGCAGCCCCTTTTGAAGAGCAGTAAACCGTCAGGTCGAGCGGGTTGCCAGTCTCCTCATGATAGCTCACCAGGTTCTCCGCAAGCGTTTCGAACCCGCCATAATTTGCGGGAACGCCGACGGTGCCGAGGATGGCAGCCTTCTGCTTGACGCGATCAGGCACGGAGCGCTTCGATCAAAGCATGCGCGGATGCTTTCCACGAGAACGTATCCAGCATCCGCTCGCGAACTTTATCGTCCGAACCTTGGCGATTTCCGCCGAATGCGCGCCTCACAGCCGCCCTGATTTGCTCCGGATCATCGGCCTCGAAGCTCCCGTGAACGTGGGGAACCAGTTCGGACATCGCCGTGTTGTCGGCGCAGTAGGATATACCACCGGCCGCAACCGCTTCGATGATTGGCATTCCGAAGCCCTCCGCGTGCGAAGGATAGATCGACGCGCATGCGTTTCGATAGAGCCATGTGAGCTGCGCGTGGCTGATGTTTGAGAGGTGGCACACACGATTCCCCGCAAGTGCCAGGGCCTCCTCGAGTTCCGGATATTCGAGCGCGGGAGAACCGACCAGCACCAGTGACTGGTCCGGATCAAGCTCGTCCAGAAGATCGCGAAAGGCCTGGACAAGCGCGTGCTGGTTTTTGCGCGGCTCGAAACGGCTGACATAGACGGCGAAACGCCCGGGGGTCAGGTCGGGAACCGCCGCGTCTGCCGCATCGACAAAGGCATCGGGCGCCGCCGGCACAACATGGACCCGCTCAAGCGGTATGCCGAAGTGGCGATGAATCGCGTCGCGTGAATAGTGCGAGCTGGTAATGACCTTCTCGCTACGCATTGCACTGATGCGAAACAGGGTGGCGTTCTTGAGCCGATAGCTCAGAGGAAAATACTGTGGGTGGTCGAGGAAGAGCAGGTCGTGGATCACATTGATCCAGGGACCGGTCTTTCGAAGCGGGCAGATATAGTTGAAATGCGCGAAATCGGGCTTCAGCTTCGCTTGGAGCTGTGGCAGCTCCACGGCCAGTCGCTTGAACCGACCGGTCGAATGCAACGGCTGCCAATCAATGCCCGGCGCATCCGGGAACCAGCGCGCCAGACTGTCTTTGTCGTGGCAGCACATCATCACTCGCGCCAAACCCTCGCGCGACAATTCCCCATACAGACCGGCAAGATAGGCACCGCTTCCTTGCGGCGACCCATCGAGCACATGCCCATCGACCATTATCGTCGGCTTCACCATCGAACCCTAGTCTTCCTTCCGGACCGCCGGAGCTTGCTCCGGCGGCGACGGCAATCAGTGGTTAAGCCGACCGGCCTTGAGCAGGTCGTAGTCTTCGCGCACCATCATCTCGACCAGTTGCGGGAAGCTCACTTTGCGCTCCCATCCCAATTCGCTCTCTGCACGGCTCGCATCGCCCAGCAAGAGGTCCACTTCGGCGGGCCGGAAGAATTTCGGATTGACCTGGACGATCATCTTGCCGGTCTTGGTATCGATACCCTTTTCATCGACCCCCTCGCCTTCCCAAGCGAGTTCCATCCCAAGCTGAGCCCCGGCAAGCTCGGCGAATTCCCTGATCGTATGGGTCTCGCCGGTGGCGAGGACATAGTCGTCTCGCGGCTCGGCATTGATTATGCGCCACATTCCTTCAACGTAATCGCCCGCAAACCCCCAGTCGCGTTGCGCGCCGAGATTGCCGAGTTCGAGCACGTCCTGTTCCCCGAGAGCGATGCGCGACATGGCCAGCGAGATTTTGCGGGTCACGAATTCCCGTCCGCGCAGGGGGGACTCATGATTGAAGAGGATCCCCGAACTTGCCTTGAGGTCGAAGGATTCCCGATAGTTCTTGGTGATCCAGTGCGCGAAAAGCTTGGATACTCCGTAGGGGCTGCGCGGATAGAACGGGGTCGTTTCACGCTGCGGAGCTTCGATCGCGCCGAACATTTCCGAAGTCGACGCCTGATAGAAACGAGTGTGAGGGCTGAAAGTCCGGATGGCTTCAAGCAGGCGCAATACGCCATTCGCATTCACGTCCGTGGTTGTCAGCGGCTGCTCCCAAGAAGTGCCCACGAAACTCTGCGCTGCGAGGTTGTACACTTCGTCGGGCTGCTCGCTCTGTATCAGCCGGGCAATGTTGGTGAATTCGCTGAGTTCGAAGTCGACGCGTTCGACGTCGTCCGCAATTCCCATATAATCGAGCCGGCTGGACTGCCTGGAGCTGCGCCGATCGCCGCCCAGGACACGATATCCTTTTTCGAGTAGGAGCTTGGCCAGATAAGCGCCGTCCTGGCCGGCAATGCCGGTTATGATTGCCTTCTTAGTCATTCTGAGGGGACCCCTGTCTTTCGTTAGTCTTTAGCTGTCGGGCCGAGCTCGGTCTTGCCGTCGAAGCGATTTCTTATCATTCGCGCCGGATTACCCACGATTACGCTTCCTTTGGGGAAGGACCGCGTTACCACGCACCCCGCTCCTATGACGGAATCGTCCCCAACCTCCACACCGCCCAGAATAGTGACATTGCTGCCAATCCAACACCGTGCGCCGATCTTTACCGGCAATCCAGTTGTCGCCTGGCTCCTAATCGCTTTAGTCTCGTCGTCAAAGTCGTGGTTGTCGCTGTGCACGGTCAGCCGCTCCCCGACAATAGTTTCGGTCTCTATTTCGATCCCGCCGAACGCGCCCAGGTAAAATCCGTCGCCCAATCCAACAAAGTCGCCGATGCTGACGCCCGCCCCCAGTTCCGTGAGAGTTGCGGTCGCACGGATCCGCCCTCGCCGGCCAAGGGATACGCCGCGCCCGATCGCAATGCCGCCGCGTGAAAGCCCCTCGATTAAGCTACCTGCCCCAATCTTGCTGAAGCGGCCGATATGGATGCGGGAGGAACTGCGAAGGCTTACGCCGCTTTCGAAAAACACAAGCGGCCGACCGCGAAGCACTCCACGTGACAAGGCCAAGGCCTGCCACGCCGCCAATCCAGCAAGTTCGGCGGTACCGATCGCCGGATCGATACGGTATTGCAGCCCCTTGGACCGTGACAGGAAGCGTTCAAGAAGCCGTCGGAGCATGAGGCTTTCCTTGATCTCTAATAGGTTCAGTAGCGCGGCGAGTTGGATTGTTCTTCGATGCCAACCTCAATCGCTGCTCCAAGAGGGCAAAGCTACCGAATAGGATAAAAAGATAGCTACCAATGCCGGTATTTAGCAATACCGTCAATGTCAAAAGTAAGTATAACGAACGTTCAACCAATTTATTCGGCTTATTCCACCATAATAGGATCGGAAGGACCGCCATAAGTCCATAGTCATAGATAGGTCCCGCCATGTGCATGGTAAGACGTCCTGCACTCGATCCGAAATTTCCGAGTGCATAGAAGAACGTTTGCTCCAAATTTCCGGCGCCCGCTCCGTAAAGAATCGGCCAAGGATTCGAAGGCAAGATAGAGATCATATAGAGATAGGGCTGCAAACGCACAGTCCCCGTACCCAGCCCAGTGGCACCTCGGGAAAAATCCAATGCTGAGAGCCGGGCTGCGAAGAAATCGGTATAGGAAATGGCAACCAACAGAAGAGCGCCGCCGAACAGCACAATCAGCATTGCCCGGATATCCCCGCGCCGGTGCAGATACATTGCCAAAATCAGAAGCGCAGAAATCAAGGCGAAAAGTGAGAGGGTTGCTACGAGCGAGCCAAGGATAAGGCCAAGCCGCACCGGCGTGAACCATCGGATGTCGAGCACGATCACAAAACGGGCCAGAATAAGCAAGATCACCGCGGCATACGAAGGTTCTGTCGCAAACGCTGCGACCCTCGGGGTCCCCACCTCATCCTTTACGATCAAAAGCCAATCAACAACATTCGAGAGGCCAACCACAACGAGAGACTGCGCCAATAAGATCGCAACAGCGTAAATAATGATTACAGCCTTTGCGAAACGCAAAGCGACTACTCCTGGACAGGTTGCGAGCAGCATAATTGCAACCAAGTGCAAGGAGTGGAAACCAGCTACTGCTAGGTCGGCACTCGCAGTGTGAATCGCAGTCGATAAAAATATAGCGGCCAGCACGGGAAGAACAGGCTTTACAGTCTGCACGGACGCCTGTCCCATCAAGAAAAGAACCGGAATTCCAATCGCCAACGCGACATAATGCGGGAATATCAAACGACCGCCAAACTCGAACATCAGCAATGTCGGAAACGAGAGCGAGACGAATGCAATTACCGTCACCGCATTTCTGATCCCAATTGCAGTCGCACCAATCGTCTTCGAACGGTTCGCGAAATCAGTGCCCAAACTATGATTTGAGCGATGCGGAATCACTTGTACGGATGACTTATTCATATCCGGAGTCCCCGGCTTCGCCGGATGCGCAACCACGCCAAAATCTTGATAGCATTGGCGCCAGCCGCGATGCCAAACGGTATGGCGAAGGTGGTCGGGTGAACGAATAGAACGCTCACGACAAGACCAAAGACGACGAGACCACACAGATGGTAGCCTATCAGTCGACCGGCTTCATGCGCTTGCATGAGGAACATGTTAACCGGACCTATGACGCCCTGAAGCCAAAAGGATACGGCCACGATCACGAAGTAGGGAAACAGCCGCGTGGCGGGCAGATTCAATGCCCATGCATAGATCGGAAATGCGACGATCAGGGCCAATAACAGCCCTGTACTGGTCAGGCGCACCATCCGTATCTGACGCCGAAGTTGCTGCATGCTTTCCGCGTCATCGGTGGAAGCGACCCGGGCAAGATGCCGGACCATCTGCGCGTTGCCTGCCAGCAGCGCAACGTTGACCAACATGCCGTAACGACTGGCGGCACCGTAGATGCCCGTCTCCGTAGCATCTTCTAGTATTCCAAAAAAAACTATGTCCATGGCACCGAATACCAGAACGAGAGCGCCCAGGAAGAAGACGGTGAACAAATCTCGCCCCCTTTCATCAACGTAGGTTTTCAGGCCTTCGTCACCGCCCGGGTCTTGGCGCAAGACATCACGTGCCTGCCAAAGCGACAACAGCAGAGCGCCGAGAACACCGAGCGCTAACGCTGCGGCGGCGCCCATTCCGACGACCAGCAGGACAAGAATGAGCCCAGGGCGGACCAGGCTTCTCTGTACCTCGGAAAGGCCCGGCCCGTGCGATATGCGCAGTGTCTCGACCAGCACCAAGGTAAACGAAAAGGCGGCCGCGCTCGCAGCCAATTCCGCCACGCTGGCAAACGTAAGCGGATGCTCCCGGTCGAGCGCCAGCAAAGCCGTCACCCCCATGGCGGAAATCACCATGATCACGGGCCAGCGCCGCCGGAGCGCAAGAAGCGTCCCCGCGCCGATTCGGTGCTCGCCGAGTCCGGCACTAAGGCGTTGCACCAGCGTGGGAATTCCCAGCGACGCCAGCGTGCCGATCACGATCACGCAGTTGAGAAGGAAAAGATATTCTCCCACCGCCGCCGGTCCTGCAGTTCGACTCAACCAGACGATAGAAGCGTAGCCCAGCGCCAGTCCGCCAATTCGTGTGGCCTGAAGGGAAAAGAACGTCGCGATCACAGGAAACGCCGCCGTACAGCGTCCAAGAGATTACCGTACCCGCCTGCTGAATGATACAGCGCCATGACTACAGCCAGCGGCAGGCTGAGCACGAGCTTCATAGTCTCGATCAGCCGCGGGCGCGCCCCCGTCACCGGCAGAACCAGCGCATCGCCGTAAAGCTGCTCAACGAGCCAAGTCTCGGTCTCCGTGAGGCTTTTGCGCCAGCCTTCCAACCTTGAGGAATCGAAGCCGGTGCGACCACTCTCAACAGTATGCGACGACCCCGCATCGGAAACACCGAGCATCGAAGGGTCGTCCTCGACCCCAAGTCGAGCGGCAACACCCGCCAGCACGCTTTTTGGCTGGGACACCATGTCCTCGTATGTCACGAGTACAACGTCGGGCTCGATCATAGCGGCTGCCATAGCCCGCAAGGTTCTGCGCAGCAAAAGAACCTGAAGAAGCGGGTGGCCGGCGTGACGCACCCTGGCGATATCGCGGGCCGGAATATCGCGGCGCCCGTGCTCTCCAACCTTCCAACGCATCTTCTGGGAAGCAATGATCGCGCGCGGATCACGCTGCATGAGAAGAAAGACCGCGCCTGGAAAATCGCGCCGAATTTCGTCACGATAATAGAGATTCATCGGCGTTTGTTCGATCGCAGCCGCGGCGCCCGATTCTTGCCCCAGCTGCTCGAGAAAGCCTCTCAACAGCGGAACCCCCGGCTGCGGGAGGGCGTCTTCATTCGGCTCAGGCACGTCGGTCAGCATGCCATTCTTGATTTCAAAGAAGCGTCCTTCATGCTCGATTGCGTCGAGCCGTGCCCAGACCCAACCACGGCTGTGCCCGCCGGCTTCCGCCAACGGTTTCAGGAGGTTGTAATAGTGCAACTCATCGGTTGCCACGATCTGCGCATGCCGCCCTAGCGCCTGCGCCAGAACAGAGGTGCCCGAGCGCGACGGGCCGATGACGAAGGCCGCCCTCACGGTTGACGACCCCTTGAAATTTGCGCCAGCACTTGCTCAACCGCCCAGGCTATACGCGCAATGTTGCTCGCTTCCCAGCTCGCGGGATTGGCAACGGCGTCCCCTCCGGCATCTCCCGGATAGGCATGGCTTTCCAAATGTTCTTTGAACCGCGCCACACTCCAGCCATCCGGCTTCTCCGAACGCAAGGTCTCGTAGAGATCATCGATGGGCCCGCAGCGGAGGAAATCTGCGATGGTGGGAGAGACGACATTGGCAAGGCGGTCGTAAGTTGTCGGAGCCAAGCAAAGGACTTTGCCGCCCGCCAACGCAGCTTCCAGTCCCATAGTTCCGGATATAGTGAACACATAGTCCACCTGCTCGAGAATCTCCGGCACCGAAGCCGCATGATCCAGAAGGTGCAAGTTCGGATAACCGAGGAGACGATCGTACCATGATCGCCCGCGGTTGCCGATCGCGACTGGGTGTTCCTTGATGAACAGTTCGTCGCCAGGCCCAAGCTGGCGCCAAATCTTGAGGATCGTTTCAGCTTGGTTGTCCCAATAGCGGCCGCAAGTATCGATATTCAATTCGGGCTGAAGGTGCAGCGGAAAGATGACGCTACGCCCCTTGCACGCCTCAATCGCTTCGATGCCAACCTTGGGTAAGCGGGCGTAGCTGCGGCGATTCGCCCACCACCGAACGTTTTTTTCGAGCTTGTCACGTCGCTTGCTGCTCTTCCAAGTGGGATCCTCTGAATCGTAGTCAGCTAGCGATATGAACCTGCCGACTTTCTCTAGAAGAAAGTTCGCTCCCGCCTGGCGAGAGATATGCTTGCGATTCATTTCCTTGTAGTCGACTTTGCCTCCTCCCGATGAAGCATCTGGCGGAGCCAGGTCTGCGGGTGGAGGAAAAACTTCGCGTGAGAACGCCTCGTCAGCGAAGAAGGCGAAAAAACCCGCGGGGACGCGTGTTAGAAACGGAGAGGCCCACTGCACACGAGGCAGATGCGCCTTCACCAAGCGATGGGTCAACACCTCATACGCATAGGTCAATTCGCCTATCACAAGCGTAGGCAAATCAGTGTTCAAGAAATCGAAAATCGGAGCCTGAATTGCGCGCAAATAGGACACCCCCCGCCCGGGCAGGTGCATTAGCCGTCTGTCGCAAAAGACCAGATCGTTGATCTTGATCGGATAATGTTCGCAAGTTGGGAGTGTGGACAGCGGCAGGTACAGAATGTCCTCCGCATCGTAGCCTCCGGCCCTCAGTGCATCGCGTTGCTTGGCATTGACAACGATCCAGCTGACCCGCGTTCGCGTACGATCTATTTGGGCCGCGACCTGCTGGAAAAATGCTGTGCGGGTCTGGTTACCAATAAAGCAAACGCGGTTTTGCTGACGCGTCCCTTCTGATTCTGTCGGCGCAGTCGCCATGTCAAAGCCCCCAGCGTCGCAGCAAATCAATCCCCACACGCTCGGAGACTTTGGCAATATCGGGCGCGTAAAGAGCATTAAGCTGCGCACGATCCGACACGGCCATTGTTTGGCTTTCGATGTTGATATTCTTGAGCCGCTCCGCAAGCTGCTTACGCGTATCTGGGTTCCGCAACACCGTCCGGTAGATCGGACGCACTATTTTCTTCAGCGGGTTCTCTTGAAGGATAAAACGATGCAAGAACGCGGAACGTGGCTTACCTGATTTGTTAAGCCTGATCGCCTCTTCGCGCGGCTCGAAGTTGGCATCAATGCCCAGAAACGAAGCAATCTCGTTCAACACCAGATGCACATCGGTACCGATCTGTTCGTAGGTGACGACCTTCACATCGGCAAACGCCGCCTGCCAAGCAGCCACTTGGGCGTCGTAAAAACCTGCACGAACGTAGTGAAAAAATGGATGCAGGGGAAATCGTTCGGTCTCCTCCCAGTTGTCGATGCAGGCAGCAAATGGGCGGTCCTCATAGCCATCTTTGACGTTATGGCTGTAATTCGAAAATGCCCGATCGGCGGGGTTGCGCAGAATTAGCACGATCTTCGCAAGCGGATTGTCCGCTTGGATTGCCGGAATAGCCTGTTGATGGCAATACATGTAGAGCGGTGTCGCATCGCCTCTTAGCGTCATAACTCCTTCGTCAGAAAATAGCGCCGCGAAAGCCTCGGGGTTATGGACCACCCCCGCGCGATGGGCCTCCATGAACCGCTCGGGGCCCGTAAAACTGTTTCCTGCGCTCGCCAGATAATAGTAGGGATCCTTCGGACGTGGAATGCTGACCCGGCGATGGCGTCCCAACTCATAGGCCAGAGTAGACGACGCGCCCTTGAAGGTGCCCGCAATTACAAAATCGATCATGTTTACTCGTTCTTCTCTTCCAACCCGCGTCATTTGGTCGGCTGCGCAGGGATGTCCCTGAGTTTCCGCGCGGGTACACCACCATAGACTGTAAATGGCGGAATTGATTTCGTAACCACACTGCCCCCGGCCACAACGGAATGCCGGCCAATGCGCACGCCGGGCAAGATGACCGCGCCGGCCCCGATCCAGACGTCGTCCTCGACCACAATATCCTCTGCAATCTCGTGACCCTGAGAAGCGATTGGAATGTCGGTCCGCTCAAAGCTGTGATTCGCAGCATAAAAGTGCACGCCCGATCCGATCAGCACGTCATCACCAATCACGATGCGGGCTATGTCGTTGGCCATGATGATGGTCTGCGGGCGGATTACTACCCGTGCGCCAATCTCAATCCGATCTGTGCGCACTAGGTAACAGTGCGGTCTCAGACTGCTGCCGGAGCCGAACCTGGCAAGCTTGCCATCCGCAAGCTTTCGACCGAGCTCGGGAAAGTGCAGGCGCCAATGGGTAAGCGGCATGTCAGGACCGATGCGCGGCTCAGTCGCCCAGAAACGAATTCGCCGAAAAAGGCTGATCATTTTCGTACCCTCACCATACGCCCCAACCCCCATCAACGGCGAGGACTTGCCCGGTGACAAATGCCGACATGTCGGTAGCCAGATATGCGACGGCGCCCCGGAAATCGTCCTCGGTTGCCATGCGACGCAACGGGGTGCGTGCTTCGTATCTCGAGACGAAACTGTCGGGCTGGCCGCGAGCCACACCGCCCGGAGAAATCGCATTCACCCGAACCTCCGGGGCCAGGGTGGTCGCCAGCCAACGGGTGAATTGGATCAGCCCACCCTTCGATGCTCCGTAGGCCGCTGGAGACGCCATCTCAGTGCCCTCGTATAACGAATAGTCGGGTCCCCACTGCCCATAGATCGAGGCAATGTTGATGATGCTCCCCCCGGCCGAAGTCTTGAGAGCCGGAGTAAAAAGCTGGCAGAGTTGAAAACTGGCGGTCAGGTTGACCTCGAGCGCACGCCGCCAAGTTTCGACGCTCTGACGCTCGAACGGTTCGGCCCAGCCACTCAAGCCCGACGTGCCTACGAAAGCGGCGTTGTTGACCAAAATATCGAGACCCCCGGATGCGCCTACCTTGGAAGCTAGTGTTTCGCGAGCCTGGGCGTCTTCGAGATCGCAGGCCAGCGCGCGCACCGCGACACCCCACCGCCTGCCAATGTCGTCTGCAGCCTCCAGCATGGGCGCCTTAGCGAGGTCCACCAAAACGATGTCAGCGCCCAATTCCGCGAGACTGTCGGCCATTGTCCGCCCTAAATGCCCCGCGCCTCCGGTGATGACCGCTCGTCGCCCGTCGAGGTTCAATAGGGTTCTGAGATTAGTCATATTTTGGTATTCAGCCTCTTGTTCATAAGGAATTCGGCGATCTCGAAATCGAAAGGGGTGTCGATATCGATTGCGCGGTCGACCGGCACTTCGGTGGCACGTACTCGTCCAGAGAAGACGCCGCGCTTCTGCAGTACAAAGCGGGGATCTGCGACATACGCGATCGTGGTCACGTCTTTGACGACGGGGGCGTCTTGGCGCCGTGTGACCGAACCATCGGGGTTGTTGACCGGCATCACCGTTCCATCGTCCTGCCGGCGCACCATATTGAACCAGGGATTGCGGTGCGGTTCCGTCACAGCGAGAACGAGATCTGCTCCGCCCTTATGGTAGAGGTCCAGACTGGCGGTAATGTCCTGCGGCAACCGAAGCGGAGAAGTTGCGGGCACAGAGATGAAGGGGTCAGGCAGGACTCCTTCGCTGTCGCGCATGGTTTCCAGCGCGTGGCGCCAAGCGTCCCACTCCGACGCGGCATCACTGGCGAGCGCGCTTGGACGCAAGAAGGGCACTTCGGCCCCACAGGTCTGCGCAACTGAAGCGATCCCAACATCATCTGTGGACACGACCACACGATTAATACGCTCCACTGCGAGAGCTTGCTCGATCGCCCAACCAATCAGCGGCTTACCAGCCAGTAGCCTGATGTTCTTGCCAGGAAGCCCCTTTGAGCCGCCGCGGGCGAATATGAAAGCCGTCAGACTCATGCCCTATCTCCGATGGCAATCCGTCGTCCCGCATCAGCATCCGAAGCCATCGCGGCCTCTACCAACCGCAGGACTGCAAGACCGTCCGCACCCTGCGCTGCAATGGCGTCGGAACGGCTCGTCGAGATGGCAGCTAGCAGGGCATGAAGTTGGGCCAAATAGGTGGTGTCACGCTCTGGAGGAACAACAAACAAATCCGCCCAAGCGCCGGTGCCGGGATCAAAACGCGCGACACGACCGGCCATCGCATCCCAAACCAAAGTTCCATCATCACCGATCGCTGTACAAACACGTTTCGCGTCTCGGCGCAGGAAGTCCATACTCAGTTGGGCAACCGGCCCTTCCACGAAGCCGAAATTCAAAGCTGCGCTGTCCTCAACGTCTATTTCCAGCAATCCAAGCCGTCCAATCCAACACGAAAGCCAAGCGACCTCCCCAAAAACCCAGCGGAGCATGTCCACCTCGTGGCTCAGTTCGAGAAGCACTCCTCCCCCCAGATCACGGCGCGCGGAAACCGCCCCGCGGTAATCGACGTCGGGTCGCCAGTCAGGCAAGTACTGTCCGATTTCGCACCGTACCAGCCGAACCGTACCAATGGTGCCAGCGGTAAGCTCAGCGCGGAATCGCTGCAGAGTGTCTAAGAATCTCAAATTGTAGCCGACCTGCAGTTGCCTTCCCTCCGCAGCACACAGCGCGAGCAGCTCGGCAACGCCCGCCGCGCTATCAGAAACAGGCTTTTCGACCATGAGGTGCGCCCCCGCACGCGCTAGTGCTGAGGCGACGGGCAAGTGGAAGGGTGCGGGACTGGCGATCACCGCCAAGTCTGGGCGAAATTCGCAGGCTGTTTCTAATTTCTCGAAACAACCGTCGGCCCCCTTGATGGGGCCATTGCAACCAGTGTGGCGAAGCACCCGGATATCCGCTTCAGGCAGCACCTCGCGCAGTAGTCGAAGATGCCTTCGTCCAATGCTGCCCAATCCGACGACGAGCGCTCGATCGATCATGCTCGCGTTTCCGAAGCGAGTTTCTGGTTGGCACGTTCGAGGTCGTCGGGACGACCAACATCCAGCCATGGTTCGTGCATGGGGTAAGCTACGGTACGGCAGCCCTTTTCACGCAGGCGATCGAACAGAGTCGGCATGTCGCAGTGGCGCTGCGGTTCCAAATCGTCAAGTGCGCTGGGGTCGAAGGCATAGACGCCAGCGTTAATATGGCTTCGCGTGACCGGTTTCTCGGCAAAACCGGAGATGTTCACCCCTTTCATCTCGACTACGCCATAGGGGTTGGTCCAATCATACCGTCGCACCGCCATGACCGCCTTCGCTTCCAGCCGTTCGCGAAACTTGATTAGTTCGCGATAGTCAATGTCGGTCAACACGTCGCCGTTGGTTACGACGAATGGCGTGTCTGGACGCGGATCAATTAGCGACAACGCGCCAGCGGTGCCGAGCGGCTCAACTTCTGTCACATAGATGATCGTCGTGCCGAATTCCGAACCGTCTCCGAAATGATCGCGGATCATGTCTCCAAGATAATTAAGGGTGAGGATGAAGCGGGAAAATCCCTGACTTTGGGCGCGCTCGAGGATGTGCTGCAGCATCGGCTTCCCAGCGACCGGAAGCATGGGTTTTGGACAGTTCTCCGTGAAGGGGCGCAACCGGGTGCCCTTGCCGCCAGCCATGATCACCATTGGGTAATCATGAGTTGCAGGCGTAGCCAACTCGTCCCACAGATGCAGTCCCACGACCCGCCCCTCATGGTCAACCACCGGAACCTGGTGCACCTTATTGGCCTGCATAAGGCCGCGCACCATCTCGCGATCGGCGCTCTCCGGAACTACCATCGGGCTGGGGTTGGCGATCTCCGAAACCGGATCGTCCATGGCCAGCCCGCGGAGCAGCCCGCGGCGAATGTCCCCGTCGCTCACCGAACCAAGCAGCTTGCCGTCGCCATCGACACAAAGTGCCAGCTTGACGCTGACTTCGTTGAGGTTCTGGATTGTCTGCGCCAAGGTCGCATCGACCGGCAGAAGGGCACGACGCCAACGGTCATCTGTGATTGTCACTCAACCTCCTAGCCGTCAGGTGCGCAAAAAAAGTTTCGCGGGATTGCCGACAACAGTGGTACCGGGAGCGACGCTTTTAGTAACAACAGCGCCCATACCCACGACTGCACCTGCGCCTATAACAAGCGGCGCATCCGGAAGTCCCTGCCGCAAAACCGCGCCTGTACCCAAGTAGGCCCCATCTTCAATCACGACATTGCCGTTGCATGATACCCTCGGCGCGAAGGTTACATTTTCACCAACCACACAGTCATGCGCAATATACGAATAGATATTCAGATGGAGGCCCAAGCCGATTTTCACGTTTGAAGTGATAATGGTGTGGTCGCATAGAACGGCTCCAGCTCCAATTCGTACGCTATCGTGTACCAACGATGTCGACGCACGAACTTCGAAGGGTTCGGCGCCGGACTCTAGCGCAAGGCCGGTGACCCTTTTTCGAACGGCGGCATCAGCAATTGCTACAACAAATTGGCGCCTACCATCGTAACGCAGAAAAGCGTCCTCCCCTATTACATCATGCCCGTCAATCGGCGAGCCTGGATCGCGATCAACAAAAACCACGCGATCCTCCGCGAGTTTCGTCTGAGAACGGACAAGTGGCATAACCTCGCGGGCAAAGCCCGCGGATCCAAAAATTCCGATGAGCCTCGTCACGAGAGGTCTCCTGCACGAATGATCTCGTCTTTAGTCAAATCGCGCACGACCCGGCGGCCGATGGTTTCCCAAAGATCGCTAGCGGAAATTCCGTGGCCGGGCCGCTTTACCATTAAATCTTGGCTAGTAAGCACAGTGCCCGAAGCTATATCGCGGGCTGCAACGAGACTACGGCGTACCACCTTCCTATTTTCAATCTCACGCTTTCCGGGACGTTTGATACCGCTTCCAAGAGCCTTTTCGATCCCACGAATACCGCTGACCAATTCCGCCAATTCGCGTGGTTCAATGGATGCAGCATGATCTGGTCCCTCCATCGTCCGGTCAAGGGTAAGATGCTTCTCAATGATTTTGGCTCCACGGGCCACCGCAGCAAAGCTAATCGCGTTGCCCTTGGTGTGGTCCGAATAACCAATCTCAAGCCCAAAGGCTTGCCTCATTGTATCCATCACACGTAAATTGGTATCTTCCTCGGCCGCCGGATACTCGGTAGTGCACTGCAACAGTGACACCCTTTCTCGGAGGCTTTCCCATACTGACACCTCCAGCAACGACTCGGCAAAACCTGCACGCCCCGCGTAGGTGTCTTCCTTATGCGTCATGCCAAAGGCTAGGGCACCTAGAGCCGTCTCAACCTCAGAAAGGGTTCCCATACCAGTAGAAAGTAAGATTCGTGCTTTGGATCGCCCGGCGGCGAGAAGCAGCGGCGCGTTCGTCAATTCGCCCGAGCCTAGCTTGACAACTGGCAGTCTCAATTTCTGCGTTAGGAAGTGCAGGCTCTCAACTTCTCCCGCCGTGGAAAGGAAAGTTATGCCGCGACTCGCGCAATGATCGAGCAGTTTATAATGGTCGTCGTAACCTAGCTCTAGGCGCTCCAACATATCAAGTTGGGATTCGGCACCGTCGGTAGTCAGTTTTTGGTAGTCAGCTTTTTCCGCTGACGTCGCGCTAAGCTCGGCGGCTTTGAAGGTCTGGAACTTTACCATATCGGCGCCAGCCTCGGCAGCGGCGTCGATTAGTTCAAGCGCAAGTGCAATGTCGCCATTGTGATTCACTCCTGCCTCGGCGATGATCAAGGTCGTTGAAGTCATAGGTTTGCCCCGTCCAAGTCATGAAAGCGCTTTAATAGAATACCATCAAGAGAAACACTGCGCAGTAGGTTAGCGATACGCTCCCCTGCGCCCGGGACGCCATATGGCGAGCCACATTCTTGGGCTAAAACCTGCATTTCAAGGCTCAAGGCAGCATCCAAGGCATCGCGAATTTCGGCTTCGTTCGGTTCGCAGTCAATTATTGAGGGTGCACGTGGTCGCCCTTGCTGACGGATCCCAATATTCACTGTAGGCACCCCCATCGCAGGCGCCTCCACAATGCCGCTCGAAGAGTTACCCACTACCGCCGCGGCTAATTTCATAAGGCTGAGATAGCGTCGATAACCAAGCGAGATCACATGCGCGCAATTTTCAGGGCGGGTACTGCAAAAATCTTTCACCTTTGTGTTGATTGCATGGCCGAGCGCGTCAGCATTGGCGCCGGTGAAGACAATAGAGAAATCGTGCCGCTCGGCTAGTGAGCCTAGCAGTGCATCAAAATGTTCTGCATCCCCAGTACCCAGTGTCACAGGATGATAGGTCACCAAAAGCAGGGGCCGGTCCAACGCGATGCCGAGTGCCTCTTCGAGTTCGGATCTCGGAGCCGGGTCGAGTTCGGCGATATTATCCAGGCCGGTCGCCCCGACATTGAAAATCCGTTCCGGCGCCTCGCCCAACTGCATTACACGGGTTCGAAATTCCTCGGTCGCGGTAAAATGCAAATGCGCCATCTTTGTTATCGCGTGACGAATTGCCTCGTCTATTGCACCTTCCGTCTTTTCACCACCATGAAGATGCGCGATCGGAATGCCTAAAACCATTGCTGCCTGGGCAGCTGCAAGCATCTCATACCGATCGCCGAGGATGACTATTATTTCGGGCGAGAGCCGGTCCAATGTCTTTGTAAGCCCCATGACAGCCAAACCGAGGGACTGACCCACCGCGCGACGACTGTCGGAAGCGAGCAGCATATCAACCTCATCATCTACACTAAAACCCTCGCGACGAAGCTCATCGATAGTTCCGCCATGGCTCGGTGAGAGATGTGCACCTGTTGCTACTATTTGAAGTTGAACATCCGGCGCAACTAACAGCCGATGCATTAGGCTCCGAAGGAGGCCAAATTCAGCACGTGTTCCAGAGATTACGCAAATTCGCCGCATTACAGCCTGACCAGTCCTAGTCGAGCCGACGAGGGTATGTTCACTATACGTGAAGCTAGTGATTCTGTTACCGCAAGTCCGGCCCTAGGGCACCCGGCATAGATGTCGAGCGTATGGAGTGGCTCCCAGACAGGACGAGCCATGAACCCGCCATCGTTGAGGACTCTAAGGACGGTGTCGCGCGCATCCGCTGCTTCGGGATCCAAGAGAATTGTATTCAACCAGTAATTCGATCGCGTCCCCTCGCGTTCGGCGTAACCGGAGGCCCCATTCAAGTCTGAAAATGCGGCGAGGTAGCGTTCGGCAAGAATGCGCTTTTTGGCCAATCGTGATTCGAGTTGAGCCAGCTGCGCCACTCCGAGAGCAGCATTCAAATTCGGCATGCGGTAATTGTAGCCGATCTCGTCATGATGAAACGCCCAGGCATGGGGAACCTTGGCAGTCGTTGTCAGATGCTTGGCGTGAGCCGCCAGATCCGGGTCGTCGGTAACGATTGCGCCGCCACCGCCAGTCGTTAAAATCTTGTTGCCGTTGAAGCTTAGTGCGGCAATACGGCCGAGGCTGCCGCAAGGGCGCCCTCCATGCCTGCTACCCAGCGCCTCTGCCGCATCTTCGACCACCACCAGCCCGAATTCCAGCGCAACCGTAACGAGTTCGTCCATGTCCACCGGATGGCCGAAGGCATGCATCGGAACGACCGCAGCCAGCCGCCGCCCCGTCTGACCATTGATCGTCACACCGTTGCGGCGTTCGGCGATTTGCTCGAGGTGCTCGCGGAGTGCGCGGGGAGCTAGCCCCAGGGTGGATTCTTCGACATCGACGAAATGCGGGACCGCGCCCAGATGATGCGTCGCATTGGCTGTCGCGATAAAGGTCAGCGACGGCATCAGGACTTCGTCGCCAGCCTCGACACCGGCAACACGCATCGCCACCTCAAGCGCGGCCGTTCCATTGACTGCGGCAATCCCGTGGGCAACGCCGCAGGCGCGGGCCAGCTCGCTTTCGAAACGATCGACGTATTCTCCGACCGACGACACCCAGCCCGAACGGATACAGTCCACGACGAGTGCTTCTTCGTCGCCGAGAAACTCCGGTTCATGCAGGGGAACAAATCCTTCGACGCCGCCAAGAACACCGCCGACGCGAGCCTTGATGTCATTCGCCAATGTGTCCGGACAGATCATGATCGGCTCAAATGTTGTAATGGTCGGTTTTGTAGCGGGCTAGGTTGGCGGGGTTCTGGAACCACTCGGCCGTTTCGGCCAGACCCCGGACGAAGCCGTCGCGGCCCGAGAGTTCCGGATCCCATCCGAACAGGCGTTCGGCCTTTTGGGTAGCCGCGAAAAGACGCTCGACCTCCGATGCGGCAGGACGGATGCGATCGTCATCGGTGACAACTTCCACCTGTTCCCCCATCGCTTCGGCGATGAGCGACACGGTGTCAGCGATCGAGATTTCGAAATTGGAGCCGATGTTGACTACCTCGCCGATACAGGCATCGCAGTCCATCGCCTGAATGAAGCCCCGAGCCGTATCACGAACGAAGGTAAAGTCGCGGGTCGGATGTAATGCACCCAGTTTGATCTGACGGCTTCCCGCAGCAATCTGTCCTATGATGGTCGGTATCACCGCGCGCGCGGACTGACGCGGACCATAAGTGTTGAACGGGCGAAGAACCGACACGGGCATGTCGAAGGAGCGCTGGAAAGAAAGCGCCATCTGGTCGGCGCCTACCTTTGTCGCTGCATAAGGCGATTGTGCGTTGAGCGGGTGCTCCTCGGTAATCGGCACGAATTGCGCGGTTCCGTACGTCTCCGACGTCGACGTACAAACCACCTTCCCGACCTCGTGCCGGCGCGCAGCCTGCAGCACATTCAGCGTACCCGTGACATTGGTCTGAACGTAGGCGTCGGGCGCATGATAACTGAAGGGAATTGCGATCAGAGCCGCCAGGTGCAGCACCCGGTCACACCCTGCGATGGCCGCATCGACCCCATGAGGATCGCGGATGTCGCCAGCAATTACCTCGAATTCGCCGGCAACGTCGCTTGCCGCGGTGTCAAGCCAACCCCAGCTATTGAACGAATTGTAATATACGAACGCCTTTACCTCGTAGCCGTCCCTTACGAGGCTTTCGACAAGGTGAGAGCCAATAAATCCATCGGCTCCCGTAACCAATACCTTCTTTTTCATAACCAGCCCTTGTTCAGAATAAGAAAAGCCGGCCAGTTGGTATAACCTGGCAAATTCTCTGACTTTTCAGACATCATAACGCAAAAAGTAAGGGCCGCGCCGGCCCCCACCACTCCATCGAATTTCAAGCTGCATTAACCGCTAATTTAGCTCCAACGGCATTCGCTGAGCTCGTTTCCATCGCAGACCGGAGAAAACCTGCAACACGAGTTCTCTGGTCCAAGCCATGCGCGACACCATTGCGCGAACTCATCATCTCCACGAAAAACTACTTTTACCACCGGAGCCGTACGAATCTATCACGCTCTTTACCCCTTCGACTTTAACCGTCAACGTCGCGGAGTCATCGAGCATTCTCACCTAAAATCCCGCTGTGAACTCAACCTTTTCGGTGATCCTAGCCAGCATGAAGTCGATAGGAATAGCAATGCTTGCGTGCCGAAATCTTGAAGTTGCTTAGCATAATCAGACCTTCGGCGATTAATGCTCGTAGTATTGAATTGAAAATGCCTACACTGATTCTGAATTTCCCCGGGTGGCTTAAGGCGTCTGATTCCCCAGGCGAATTTACGCTACGAAACATCTCGGCTCCTCTTGAGCATCTGTAGAACGCAAACGCGAGCATACTCGTCGAGTTTCATTGAGCGACCACTCACTTTTTAACTCCGCTTGCGCAGTCAAGCCCACGGAGCCTGCGAGCACAGGTCGCGCACGACATTAGTCCAGAAGAGGAGACCTTTTAAGACCATCCTTTCAGATTGAGCGATAACAGGTCGGCAAATAGGATCAATATGCTCCTAACTTCGCGAACCGCACCGGGAGACGGCCATACCTCTTCACAGAATTTCCGCCCTGCGAAATCACCGTCCCTATATGGTTCGCCTAGATCTCGTCTCATCAATAGAAGATTTGCAAGTTAAGATGGCGCATGTCCTAAAGACGGCAGAAGATGGCGGTTGCGACGAAATAAGTAGTCACGAGGGTGGGTAGGGGGGCAGTCGTACCGGGAGTGAATGCAGCGCAAGTCCTTCAACTTGCCGAGCGCCTTCTCGACGCTGTGACGTTGGCGATAGAATGTGCGATCGTGCGGAATATGTGGCTTTTGATTGGCTTTAACGGATGCAGGTGACAATCTTGCGATCGGCCTGAGCGGTACCGAATCGGTTGGCACCTAAACCTTCGTCGCATAGCAATACCTGGGTCACGGGACGCTCATCGAGCAGCAGCGCGGTATTCTTGAATTCGCTTACTCGGCTTTCCCTTAAGAGCGTTAACAGAGGTCGCCCCTTACCTTCGCAAACTGCACTAAGCTTGGAGTCGCAGCCATATTTCGTGCGAGGCCCTTCGGCCAGCTTCGTTTCCAATGGCCGCATCCTGGACGAGCTTCTCAGCGAGACGCTGTTCATGAGCATGGCCCATGCTCGTGTCGAGATCGCTGTCTGGGTGGATGACTACAATCGGGAGCAACCACACTCGTCTCTCGGTTACGCATCACCGGCGGCCTTCGCCGCCGAACTGGATGGTCAATGCCCTGCTTCGCTACGCCCTGCGGGCTTCGCGGCGCAGCCCATTGCTTCAACCGCGCTTATGCGCAAAAAAGCGGCTCGGCTTTAATCCCAGCTGGAGGAAAGCTGGTGATGGATTTCGAACCCGCTTAAAGCCTCTTTGAATCATCTTGTCGGGATGGTTGAGTTGTTCGGGTCCAAACAGCGCACCCAGAATTCAATCGACCGTGTAGATATACGCCTACCTTTCGCACCCAACACGTAAAGTGGATCGAGACAGGAAGTGGATCGAGACAGGAAGTGGATCGAGACAGGAAGTGGATCGAGACAGGAAGTGGATCGAGACAGGCCGTTTATAAAAAGCTACCCCATTAAGCGCCATGCGTCTAGCCGTACTTAAGCCGGATACCAAAATGAGGCGAGAGCAACAAAGATGAGCAGAATGACAGGCGCAATCACCGTTTGGTAGCAACCAGTTTTTCGATAACTGAGGGTCGAAGCATAGCCGATGCGTTACATAAGCCAGCGCTAAAAATATAATCCGATCACACAAAGACTTAAATTATAATTCACTTCGAACCAAAGCCCGATAAAACCACCTTAATCGTTCTTAAAGTAATCACGATGTCCAGCCAATACGAAAGATTCTTAATGTAATAGAAGTCATACTGTAACTTCTCATCCACCTCGTGTAAGTCGGCGACGTGGCCTTGGTTCACCTGCGCCCATCCAGTTATACCCGGGCGAACAATGTGGCGATAGCGATAAAAGGGTATCTCGCCCTCGTACCAGTTAGATAGACTCACAGCTTCCGGCCGCGGCCCAATCCAACTCATCTCGCCTCTAAGGATATTGATAACCTGTGGCAGTTCATCGAGCCGTGTTCGGCGTAAAAAGGTTCCAACCCTTGTGATACGCTTATCGCCAACGTGTGTAACCGATAGCGCCCGATCGCCTCCATCACATCCCTCACTCATCGTTCTAAGCTTCAACACGTAGAACTCATGTCCACGGAACCCCATTCGCCGCTGCCGAAAAAAGACAGCCCCCCTGCTGTCCCATTTGATCACCAAAGCGCAGATACTCAAAATTGGGAGAATGAACGGAAGCGCGGCTAACGAGAGAGCGACGTCCACCGCTCGTTTCATTTTTTGGTAAGAGAAGCTCGGGACGAGCGCACCAAAGCCATTCTCAGATAAATGCTCAATCTGCACTTTCCCGGTCTCAGCTTCCCATACTTGTTTGTAATGATATACCGGGCGGCCAGAAATCGCCGCTTCTGCCAGAAAGCGCTCCCATTGAGGTTCGAGTTCGGCATATAGATCAGCAACCAAAGCACAGTCAGGCAGATTAGCGAGCGATGGGGTATCGAGGAGCACAACTGGCGCAGCTTTTAACTGCCGGATAACCCCTGACCGCCCCCCTGGAACGATGCAGTAGAGCAAACCCCTCGCCCGCGCTCGCAACGCGGTAATTGCAAATCGCGAAATTACCACGCAGCAAAAGGTGACCACTATAAGCCTGCCAGAGTATTCAATTCTAAATGCGGTAATAGCAATTAGAAATAGGGAGAAGCATAAACTTATAACTGGAAAAATCGATTTCGCGACTGCAACACCAGGCAGAAAGCGCAACCGCCGCAATATTAAAATTGCAACGATAGTGGATACCGAAACACCTAAAATCGAATTTAGTATAACCGGGTTAGCAAGCCAGGAGATAATATCACGTTGAACGACCGGAATTTCAGCCTCGATCCAGGCGACTAAAAAAGTTGGAAATATTACCCCAACAATAAAAACAAAAGAAAGCTCAAAACGCAGCGAATGCGGCAACCCTCTTCGCACTATTTGAGAAGAGAAGTTCACAGACACACCAAATTTCCATACCAAGAGGTGCGCGTCAATATTGATTGATCAATAGAAAAATCAGACAATGCAAACATCGATCTTCTATAGGTATTTACGGAAACCAAATCTTAATTCCACCAGCCATTGATGACGGCCCCAATTATAGCTTGCACCAGCATGCCTGGTCATTGCCAGCCTTACTATTACCTGCATTTTAAAGGATTGATGCCTTAGATTGCGAGCCAAGCGGCAAGCTTCATTCAGCGGACGTCGTTCCCAATTGAGAGCCAATAGCACCTTTGTCAAACATCGATTAATCTGACAGCGTTCTCAAAAAGCATTCGTATTGCTGGACATTGCCTCGTTTTCAACCCGTTAGTTCTACCGAGATGTATGCATCGGCACAACTAGCCCTCAGGCTTAAGAGGCGATTTCTCGTTAAGTTTGACAACCGGTGACAGAGAGGCTTGCGAAACCAGCGCTACTCCCTTAAACGGTGAATCGAATACGGGCGCGGCCGACGCGTCGGAATGTGCGTGTCGGTTAAGAAACTGAATTCACAATGGAGAACAAAATGATTGCGAAGAAGATTCTCATTTCGGCTTCGGCCGCTGCTATGGCGTTCGCGCCGGTTGCTGCTTCGGCTGCTCCGGTTGCCGTCGAGCGTTCGTCGGCTTCGGCTAAGGACACCTCGGAACTGGGCGGCGCTGGCCTGATCATCGCCATCCTGGCGGGCATCGCTGTGGTTGCCGGCGTCATCATCGCCGCCGATGACGACGACGACACCCCCGTAAGCGTCTAAGTTAGTCTTAGAACTTAAAGAGCCGGTCGCGGAGATTTGCTCCGCGACCGGTTTTTTCGTGCGCGCTCCGAAAGCGTTTCTCGAGTCGCACGCTTTGGGATGGCCGCTAGAGTAAAATGAGCGGCCACGAACCGCCATCGCGATTCGCCGGCAATCCTTTTCACGCAGCCACTGCGGTCGAAGCCGGCCCGGGTCCCTTGCCCTCGGCCATCGCTCTGCTATGGCGCGCGCAACACTTTATCGAACGAACAGGATACCCATGGCGAAGATCAAGGTTGCGAACCCGATCGTCGAGCTCGACGGCGACGAAATGACGAAAATCATCTGGCAGTGGATTCGCGAGCGGCTGATCCTGCCTTATCTCGACGTCGACCTTAAGTATTACGACCTCTCGATCGAGAAGCGCGACGAAACCGATGACCAGATCACGATCGACGCGGCCAATGCGATCAAGCAATATGGCGTGGGCGTAAAATGCGCCACCATCACCCCCGACGAAGCCCGCGTCGAGGAATTCGGCCTCAAGAAAATGTGGGTCAGCCCCAACGGCACGATTCGCAACATCCTCGGCGGGGTCGTCTTCCGCGAGCCGATCGTGATCGACAACGTTCCGC
>FUFK010038995.1_pt1 | contig 34124 bp, 57 predicted proteins | sample 1021851 | NCBI WGS metagenome assembly FUFK01 (sample SAMEA51879418, study PRJEB19060) | metagenome | reverse complement strand
TTTTACACTAAGATTGAAGGGTAATTCCGTCAAAATGCAACCCCTCAGCTTATAACCCCACACACATACACATGAGGAAACAAAGTTCAATTTTATAAAGTCTATATTATTATGTTAAGTTTGGTATTAAATGTGTTCATTGCGATATGAGCAATACACATTCTATAAGAAGTTGGAAGGTACAATAATTATTTGATATTTAAAAGTAATATTGTGAAGTTTAAGTTTCTGTAGGGGAATTGATTGTGTGATTCATTTATTTTTATTTATATTGTAGCTAGAAATAAATTGTATAATTATATTAAGTTCAATTTTATAAAGTATGCCTTGTTATAAATGTGAGAATGGAAAGTATAAGTTTGGCTTGAGTGGTGCTTGTACCTATGATACCAAAGCACAATGCGAAGCGGCTAACAAAGATTATTATGCAGAGCAGACTTATGATGACTACCCACAATCTGCAAGTAACAATGCAAAAAGAGCTTTGAAGTGGTTAGAAGAAAACGATAATCCAAATGATTGCCTGACCTCTGTGGGGTTTGCAAGAGCCAATCAGCTAAAGAACAGAGAGAGTTTGACGAGGTCAACGATTGCTCGTATGGCTTCATTTAAAAGACATCAACAACACAAAGATGTACCTTACGATGAAGGTTGTGGTGGTATAGCTTGGGACTGTTGGGGAGGAACAAGTGGTATAGAGTGGGCAATAAGAAAATTAGAACAAATAGATAAAGAAAGAAAAGCGATGGTAGATGAAGAAAAAGAAACAGATGTTATCTTCAACCAAGAGAAGGTAGAAATCAGTGAGAGAATAAAGAAGGCACTTAAGAATAAAATGGAAAAGCACAATGAGGATGTCAAAGACTTGAAGAAAGATTGGAATCCAAAAGTAACAATGGCAAAACTTGAGAAGTGTTTTAGAAGAGGAGTAGGTGCATACTATACAAATCCAGAATCAGTGAGAGAAGGAGTAACAGGCCCCGACCAGTGGGCGTTAGCTCGGTGTAATTCTTTCCTTTATGCTTTGAGGAATGGAAGGTATAGAAGTGGTAAGCATGATACTGATTTATTACCAGAAGGACATCCAATGAGAAACACAAAAAAAGAAGTACAAAAAAATATGGACAAAGAAAAAAAATATTACAGCGACCCTAGTCACGATTTACACATAGATATATCAGATATGCAGATGGCAAAACTTCATGGAGAAGGAATGCTTGAGATGATGCATGAAGAAAATGGTGAGGAATATTCTATAAAATTAACTTACAACATGAAAGAGAAAGAAGTTGAGATTAAAGAAGAAGAAGTGAAGGAAGATATGAATTATGTATTTGACAGACTACTTAACAAACTTAAAAATGACATTTAAAAAAGGAGATGTAAGACCAGTATTGGCTGGTAGGAAAAGCAAAATAAAAACACCACTAGCAACTGAGATGTCAAGAAAGACAATAGCTCATGCACTAGAAGGTCATAGTTTTAAAATTAAGATGGCACTAGATAGAATCTTTGAAGAAGATGCAAAGCTATACATAGATGCAATATCAAAACTTATGAATTATGCTGTACCTAAATTATCATCTACTGAAATAAAAGACAACACATCTAAAAAGATAGAAGTAAAATTAGGTAAGGACGCAACTGTTGACGATATAAGAAAACAGTTAGAAGATATAAAAAATTTAGATGAGTAACAAAGAGTTGCATTTCGCATTAGAAAAAAAACTATGCGAGATGTCTTTTTACGATTTTTTTAAGAAGGCGTGGCATATTGTAGAACCCTCTATTCCCTTATCTACGAATTGGCATCATAAATATCTTTGTGATACTTTGCAAAAAGAGTGCGAGAGAATCATAGAAGGTAAGAATAANACCAAAGATATTATTGTCAATGTTCCTTTTAGAAGCACCAAGTCTCTCCTAGTCACAGTGATGTTTCCTGTGTGGTGCTGGATAAAAGACCCACGCCTACGATTTATCACTGCTTCTTACTCAGCTTCACTTTCAATAGAACACGCAACAAGGAGCAGAGATATAATCTTTAGTGAATGGTTCAAAGAAAGGTGGGGAGAAGTATTTGTAATCAAGAAAGACCAAAACCTCAAAGAAAGATATGAGAACACACATCTTGGTGTAAGAAGAGCTACATCAGTTGGTGGAACTGTTACTGGACAGGGAGGTGATTTCTTAATAGTGGATGACCCTGTATCACCTCAAAACGCAGCAAGTAACACAGAGAGAGAAAATGCTAACGAGTGGTATCGAACGACATTTTACTCTCGATTGAATAATCCAAAGACAGGGGTAAGAATAATTATCATGCAGAGAATACATGAGAATGATTTAAGTGGCTTCTTGCTTGACAGAGAAACAAGACTTAATTACAATCACATCTGCATACCAGCAACAGAGGATGGTAATGTCAAACCAAAGAAACTAATTCAATTTTATGAAGATGGATATTTTTGGAAAGAAAGATTTGGTAAGGAAGTTTTAGATGATTACAAAACTGCTTTGGGTACTTATGGTTATGCAGGTCAGCTTATGCAAACACCAACACCAATAGATAGTGGTATGATAAAATCAAGTTGGTTTAAAATATCCAAACACAAAGTAGAAGATGCAACAATAAATTTTGTGATAGACCCAGCATATACTGCAAATCAAAAGAATGACCCCTCAGCATTACTAGCATATATATACAAAAACAATGTTTGGCAAATCGTAGATTGTATCAATGTACATAAAGAGTTCCCAGAGCTTGTCAGATATATACCACAGTGGGTACAGAAGAATGGCTACACACCACAGTCAAGAATATTTGTAGAACCTAAAGCATCAGGTAAATCAATAGTACAAACACTAATTAGAGAAACAGGACTTAATATTAGAGAAGATAAACCGCCAACTAAAGATAAAGTAGCTAGAGTACAAGATATATCTGCTACATTAGAGTCAGGTAGAGTAAGTTTACTTGCAGGGGGTTGGAATGAAACATTTTTAGACCAATTATCTAAATTTCCCTCAGCNAAGCATGATGATATGGTAGATTGTTTAGTGATGGCAATCAACAGAGAAATATGGTCAAATAAGGGGTCAGTAGTATATTTTTCTTAAAATTACTTGCATTTGTTAGCTTTTTTTAGTATCACTTACAGATATTAGGAATTTTAGCGATATTTTTTTTATATTATTGCATTATATTAAATTTTTATGAAATCTTATGAATATCAAAGAAATTTATGCAGTAAATAAAAAACACAGGGCGTTACTTGAAAAATACATAGTATATGTAAAAAAAGTAGCTTATTTTGCTACTGAAGATAGTAAGTTAGGTAAATTTAAAGAATATCACGATATTTTAGATACAATTATAGCATATTCTAATAATTTTTATGAGTCAATCAAAAATAATAGTCAATTAAAGGCAGAGTTTGCATATATCATACCAAACCTTGTTTTATACATGACTATTGGTTTTATGACAGGACTAAAAAATAAATCTAACGAATATGATTTAATTATGCTTATAGATAGACTTACACGAAAGACAGAAGCACTTACTGCTGAGATTACTGATATACTACATGAAGATTTAAAAATTTTAGATATAGAAGAACTAATATAACAAACAAAATGGTAGAAATACAAATTCAAGACAAAAAATATGAAATACCAACTGAGTGGAAAGACATAACACTTGAGTGGTGGTGTGGATTATATACAATAATACAAAAACACACAAATGTAAAATTAGACGAAAAGAAAAACGATGTAACATACGATAAACAAAATGAAGTGGATGTGCTTAGGATGAACAGGGATGTATTTAAATACCTTACAGGTGTCGATGATAATATGTTACAGAACTTAGATTTAGACAGTGTTAACAAAGCAGTAAGTACTGTTTCAGACTTGTTGGAAGAGTACAAACCAACTGGCATACAAAGTTTTGAGTTTGAGGGAGAAACATATTTTTTTCCAAAAGAATTTTTAAAACGCAACACTTTTGGAGATTACATTGAAGCTACTCAGCTTGATGCAACAATAGAAATTATGAAACATGGTAAGTTTGATATATTACCAGAACAGATGGCTATACTTTGCAGAACACTAACTGAAAAATATGATGATGATGTAATTGGAGAGAAAACAGATAAATTTAAAAAATTAACAATGGACATCGTTTGGGAGTTCAGTTTTTTTTTGACTATGCAAAGCGTCAGATTAACAAAAACTTTCCAAACGTATTTGGTGGAGGGTCAAGAGGAGGTATTAGAACCAGTAAAGGAAGAATCTCTACAGAAGGACTCTATAAAAAGTACATCAGACCTTATGGTTGGTTAAACAGTTTATATATGGTAGCAGAAAAAGGTATTTTTAAAGAAGAAGGATATAATGAAATAGATAGTGTAAAAAGAGCTAATCTATACAAAGTATTAACCTATTTGAGTTGGAATACTGCAAAGAATGATTATGAGATAGCAGTAAATGATAAAATAAACAATCCGAATAAAGTAATGTAACATAATGGCAATAACAAGATTAAAAGACATAGTAACAGTATTTCAAGACAAATGGACATATGGCGATAGTAGATTTGGTTATGAAAGCGAAATTAATGAAACTCATAATACTGTTTATCCTGCAATGATTATACAACCACCTGAATCTATAATGCCTGATATATATAATGGTAGAGAAGAGTTTGAGTTTGAAGTAAACTTTTATAATCTTTATCAACAAGCAGCACAGTCTGCTGTCACTCTGCAACATAGATGGGATAACCTACAAGACTTAGCTACAGAGTGGATGGATTTAGTTTTAAAAAATTTTCAAGATGCAACAGTGCAGGTTTATCTAAACGATGAAAGCATAGAGTTTGAAAGAGTCAAAGAGGTGGCAAATGATAGATTAGTGCAGATTAAATTATTGTTTACAATGTCTGCATTTACAAAATGCTTTAGACCAGTAAGTAATTATCCATCGGATATTAGTGATTTAGTAGTGTGGCTAAGAGCAGATAGTGGTGTTACATTTGACATAGCAACACAACAAGTTAGTGCTTGGTCAGATTATTCTGGAAACTCTAATAGTGTAGCACAAGCTACAAGTGCTAGTCAGCCACTCAGAATAGGATATGATGGTGCTAACGATAAAGCAAGAATAAATTTTACAGCAGAACAACATTTTGTTTCTAACAGTAATTTACCAATAAGCTCAACAAGTTTTTCTATGTTCTTTGTTGCGAAAGGAACGCAAGGTGGTTTATTTGATTTTATCAATGGTAGTAAGCAAATATTGCTAAGTAGTTTTTCTAACACAAACGTAAGTTTTTTTGTGCAAGACGCTGCTGGTCAATCAGAAGAAGTTTCTGGAACAATATCTGATTCTTCTCCTTTTAACATAATATTTGTTAAGTTTCACAACAAGAGAGCAACAATAGAGATTAATAACACCTTTAGTGATTCTTTACAAAATCCTTCTTTTGATAATACTACTGTATTTAATGATGCTGTCTTTAGAATAGGTAAGCCAAGTTCTAGCACAGGATTTGCTGGTGATTTACAAGAAGTTATCATATACAACAAGCAGATTGAAGATAGTGAAAAAAATATAGTAAAAGATTATTTAAATAACAAATACAGAATATACTAAGATGGGAACAGTACTAAAATCAGGAACTACATTAGCAATCAGAATAGAACCAAAGGAAACATTAACAGATTATCCACTTAGTGATGAAAATGAATTAGTTAGTGCAAACCTACCAATTATCATACAAATGGAATGGTCTGGCACTGGCGTTACAGGTACTTACACACCACAAGCAGAGGGTGATTTAGTAAATGTGATATTAGAGATTTACATGGGTAATAAGTTTGGTGTAAATCAAAATTTCAGTGCCACTTATGATATGCTAAAGATAGCAGAAATAAGTAAGTCAAGAGACTTACCTTTTCAATTTCAAGACACAGGTAAGTTTGCAAGTCAAACAGCAGATAGACAATTTTTTAGTTTTGATATACAATCCATATGTGCTGACTTATTGTCTTACACACTTGCACCAATAAAACAAGGAACTATTGCTTCTTTTGGTGGAGGTTTTGGTGGCTACAATGGAGAGGTGTCATCTTATCTTCAAGGTAATGCACAACCATATATGAACTCTTTAGGAGCTTTTCGTTTTATTTCTTTCAAAGCAAAAGCAGAGGTTTTAGATAGTAATGGTGAGTTAACAATAGCAGATACTACAGTTAGTTCTGGTACAATAAAATATTACGAGGGTAAATCTATTGGTATTATAAATGCTGTTCCTCAATGGACTGATATACACAGACTTAATTTGTACGCTATAAGTGGTAAGGATGGTGCTGCTAACACAAATCAAAAATTTTTATCGTACTGTCCTAATGCAATATCTTCTGGCACACCATCTTACAAAAAACCTGTAAGACTGGCACATCAAGCAGAGTGGTTGCATTTTTATCTTTTTAGAGGTAAGTTTGATGGTGCTGCTACAAACGATAATGATACTGCAAGTGTTAAGATACTAATTACAACTACTGAAAGTGATGGGACAAGTCATACAGCTAATTTAACAAATTTTAACAATTTAATAACTGATGAATCTGGTAACAATATAATTACGACTGCTGAGGATGCTATATATAGAACGTATTGCATACAAAATGTTTCACCAGCATTTATAAATACGGTTTCAGCAAGTACAATCACAAGTGAGACAATATCCTACACAGCACAACTAATTATGAATGATGGTAGTGATTATGCTATTTCGGAGGTCAGGCATTATGTTTTAGATAAACAACCAACTAAGTTTGCTTATGGTTTTGTTCGTTTTCATTGGCTAAATAGACTAGGAGGTATTGACAGCTATACCTGTACAAGAGATGTTGTAGAAAGTATAAGTGTTTCTAAAAATACATATGAACAAAGACCAAATCAAAGGATGTTTATTGAAGAAGATATAACGCCACCTATATATGGCAATGCAGGAACAAGTAACACTAATAAAGTAGATACTAACTTTTCAGAAACTTATCAAGAAAGCGTCAGAGTCTTAAATGTAGATGCTACAAAAAATGATTCTGTATATACAGAACCTATGAATAAGGTAGAAGCTGATTGGTTAAGTGAATTAATCACCTCTCCATCTGTGTGGATTGAATTAGAAAATGATGCCAGTACAAGAGCAAATTCTATTAGTAGTAGTATGCACCCATCTACTTTAGGGTACTTTCCAGTAATCATCACAAATAGTTCTGTTGAAACTGTCAACCAAGAGCAAGGGCTTGTAAAATTTAATATTGAATATACACATTCTCATAAGATAAATACACAGAGAAACTAAATGGCAAATAAAAAAGTACAAATTGAAGTTTTTGATTTTACCAGTGGAGATAGTGTGCAAAGTATTTCTATTGTAGATGGAGGTGAGTTTATAGACACTCCTGTAGTCATTATAGATAATGGTTCAGGTCAACCTAATCCAATAACAAGTGCTACAGTATCGGTAACTACAAGTGGTGCTGGTACAGTTGCAAGTCCTTTTGTAATTACAGGTTTGACTATAACAAATGGAGGTAGTGGGTATTTAAGTACAGTTAGGGTTTTAGTTACTACTACAGCAGGGAGTTCAAGCGTGTTGACAGATGCAATATTACAAGCTAACTTAGATACTGGTGTAATAGGTTTTTTAGACATAACAGATAGTCAAAACTTTCCTTTGTCAATGAACTTTACTATATCAGATGGTAAAGAATTAGAAAGTAGATTTGGAGATTTTTCTAAAACCTTTGAAGTACCTGCAACAAAAAACAACAATAGATTATTTAGACACATATACAGAGCAGATATAGTTAATAATAAAAATGTATTTGCACTAAAAGATTGTAGAATATTAGTTGATGGTATTAACTTTTTTACTGGTAAAATACAGATAAAAGGAAGCATACAAGACAAGAACCCTAAATCATATAGTTGTGTTATCACAGGTGGTAATGCTACATGGGTTTCTCTAATAAAAAACAAAAATCTTTGTGATTTAGAATTTGCGAACACTTCTACTCAAACTTTTGATTATACTACAATAGAAAATAGTTTTACAAAAACACAAGCAAACTCCGAAATAGTATATCCNTTANTTAGTTATGGTGACTTTTATCCAACCTCTGCTAATGGTGGTGTAAATTTACAAGATGAAACTGATGACTCTCAAGACTGGAGAGGATGGTTCTGGGTTTATAATTTATTAAAAGAAATATTTAAAAACATAGGTTACACTATTAGTTCTAATTTTATTGAAACTGCTGACTTTAAAAAGCTAATAACTCATTTTGGTTGGGAAGTTCCAATTAGCGATGCAGAAAATTTAAATGAAACTTACAAGTTAGAAGCAAAAAGAGTAGGAAGCACCTTAGCTTCTGCCCAGCTTATAGGATGCACAAATTTTGGAAATATAAGTGGTACAGGGGCTAATATAGGTCAAGATTTTACAAATCAAAACTTAATATTTAACACAGAAGTCACTGACATATCAAATGCACATAATACATCTACAGGAGTTTGGACTTGTCAAAGAGGTGGTTACTATTCTTTTAGCTCTAAAATAAATTGTGCGTTTGGAGTTAGTTTATATGCTAATAATTATACATATGATTTAACAATGACATTAAAAATAGTTCATAAAGACAGTACAGGTGCTATTTTAAACACATTTAAAAATGAATTTGTTGACATATCAAATTCACGACTACCTTTAACTTATTATCATTATTATGAGAATGTAAGTATACAAACACCTGATTATATTTTAATTAGAGCGAATGAAACTGTTGAAACACAAATTGATATAGTTACAAATGGTGGTGTAGGTGCTTTTAACTTTGGTTTTGCTTTTTTTGATTGGTCAAACTCTGCAATATTAGACAATGAACCAAGAATGATTGCTACTTATGATGCAACAAGAATAAACATTGGTTATGATTTTCAACTGCATGATGTTTTGCCTTGTAATGTAAAACAAATAGATTTTATAAAAGGTGTAGCTCACTTATTTAATTTGCAATTTTACACAGATGTAAATAGTAAAAAAGTATATGTAGAACCTTACAATGATTTTTACAATGATTTTAGCACAGCTTATAATTGGTCAANTAAGGTAGATTATCAACAACCAATAGAAGATAGATACGAGATAGGTTTAAAAGAAGAGATAGTATTTAAATATAAAAATGATAGTACAGATAAATATTTAGAATATCTTAATACAGATGAAAATGGCAATGTATTACTAAATCCTTTATTCTCTTACTATCAAAGTCTTGGAAGAAACTTTCCAAAAGGTAAATTGACATTTGAAAATCCTTTGTTTGCACCAACCATACAAACTTGGGATAATGATGTAAGGGATGGAACAAACATTAATGGAGTTTTAATTCCAGCGATGTGGACAGAGATTGTTTTGGAAAATACTATAGGTGCAGAAAGTGCAGCCTTTCAACCAGTTGAAAGACCTGATAAAGGATTTAATTATGAACCCAGAATAGCATATTATCATGGATTAGTGCAAAATCCAAACAATTCTAATTATGTAACTAGATGGTCATCTAAAGAATTAAATAGTGCTGGTAATCCTATAACTTTTCAGAATCTTGTTTATCCAAGAGCTACTTTTGTAGATTATGAGGATTCATCATTTGCATCTTTGTCATACAATGATGAAATTATATCACCACCACGTTCAGGAACATCAACCACAGTAAAAGGTTTATTTAGTGTCTATTATAAAAAAATGATACAACAATTAATTAAATCACCTAGAATAAGAACCTTAAATTTAAATCTTAAAATTAAAGATGTAAGAAATATAGATTTAAGAAATTTAGTAATGATAGATGGTCAGTATTACAGAATAAATAAAATTGTAGATTTTTCACCTGCAAAAAATATAACAACAAAAGTAGAACTAATACAATGGTTTGAAGTTTAAGATATGGGAAAAGCAAAACAAAATATATTAGCAAGAAAAACAAGCGTTATAAATAAATTAAATGTAACTCCAAATGGTACTTTGATTATAGGTGCTGGTTTTGTTTACTATGAAAACTCATCTAGTGATTTTGCTCAAGTAGTTACTACAGATGAAAATGGCAACATACAACCTGTGATACTTTCTACAACATCTGACTACACAGAAACAACAATCAATAGACCTCCAACAAGTGTAACAAGTAGTGACGAATTAATAGCTTCATAATGTTTAGATTAAAAAACACAAATAATAGATTAAAAATAATTGGCAAAATACTTGTTGATGGTTTAAAAGATGAGTTAAAAAATCAACAGCACAAAGCGACAGGAGCTTTAGAAAGAAGTATTAAATATATAAGACATAACCCAAGAGGTATATCTGGTATCAGATTAGATGTTATTTCAAGTTTAAATAAATCTTACTGGCAGGTTGTCAACAACCCAAGTAGGCATACTTTTCAAGTGAGTATACCAGCTTTAAAAAAATGGGTTGTAAATAAAGGAATACCTGTAAGTGCTTTGTATGCTATTTACAATAAACTTGTAGGTAATAAAAATACAAACAGAAGAGGTTATTATGGTAGACCTTATGTTTATTGGACAGAGGGTAACAACATAAGAAGAACAGACTTTGCAGGGTACACAAAAAGAAAATTTAAAAAACAAATAGTTAGTGAAATACAAGTAGGTGTTGGTCAGGATGCAGTGCAGATGATAAGAGATAATATAACAAAGTACATTCCAAATAGAGAGGTACAAAATCGTGGATTTTTAAGATAAATATTATGGCAAGAGATACAGAAAAAATAATAGTTCAGGTAGTAGTTAAAGGTCAAGAACAATTAAAAAATCTTGATAAACAAACACAAAATGCAACAAAAAGTGCTGGTAGTTTAGTAAAGCGATTAGGTAGAATGGCAGCAGGAGTAACTGCTGCTGTAGTAGCTTTTAGAAAGTTGTCTGGTGTGATAAGTGCAGGTGTTAAAACTTTTAAAGAGTTTGAGTTTGAGATGGCTAAAGTAAGAGCAATCACTGGTGCATCTGAAAAAGATTTTAGAAAACTAGAAGCTACAGCATTACAACTTGGTAGAACAACATTCTTTACTGCACAACAAGTAGCACAATTACAAGTAAACTTTGGTAAGTTAGGATTTAGTACACAAGAAATTTTAGATGCACAGGAAGCTACATTATTACTAGCAACAGCAACACAATCAGATTTAGGTAGAGCAGCGATAGTAGCTGGAGCAACTGTTAGAGGTTTTGGATTAGATGCTAGTGAAACTGCTAGGGTAGTAGATGTCATGGCAGAAGCATTTACATCATCTGCACTTGACATTGAGAAGTTTCAAACATCTATGACTAAAGTATCACCTATTGCAGCAGCAGCTAATATTACTTTAGAATCTACAACAGCAGTCATGGGAACACTTACAGATGCTGGTATTGAGGCATCTATTGCTGGTACATCATTAAGAAATATATTTTTAAAGATGGCTGACCCAGCATCAGATTTATCAAAACATCTTGGTTTTACTGTCAATAGTTCAGAGGATTTAGAAAAAGCATTATTAAAACTTAATAGTGAGTCTTTATCAAACGCAGAGATGATGGAGCTTGTTGATTTAAGACAAGTAGCTGCATTTGCTACAATGGTCGGTGGTACTGATAACATCTTAGAAATGACAGATGCTTTTGAACAAGCTAATGGTGCAGCAAAAGAGATGGCTGATATTATGGCTGACACCTTACAGGGAGATATACTACAAGCTAAGTCAGCTTGGGAAGGTTTTACACAAGCATTGATTGAAGGTAGAATTGGTAGAACACTTAGAGCATTTACACAAGGTTTTACTTTTACTATAAATAAATTTACTGATAACATGAAAGATGCTGAATCTTTAGCTGTTGATGTGTTTCAAGAACAATTAAATATAGCTAAAACACAACAAAAAGAATTAGCAGAGATTGGTGAAGAAACCACTATGGTAGAACAGATACAGTTTCGTATTAACGAACTAGAAAGAGAGCAAGAGGTAAGAAGTCAACAGGTTGGTACAACAGAAAAAGATGAGAAGAAAAGACAAAAAATTTTTGAAGCAACTGAAATAGCTATTAAAGACTTAAGAGAAGAAGTAGAAAGATTGACAAAGGCAGAAGAAGCTAACAGGATAAAAGCCCAAGCAGATGCTTTTGTAGAAGCAGAAAAAATTAGAAGAGCAAAAGAAAAACAAAAAGAAATTGACAGAAAAGAAAGAGAAAAAGAATTAGCAAAATTAGAAAGAGAAAGACAAAAAAGGTTTAAAAAAGAAATAGCTGATGAAAAAGATAGACATAAAATTGTTTTAGCTTCTTTAAAAGAAAGACTTTTAAATGAGGAAATTGACCAAGAACAATTTGACGCAAATGCTTTTAATGCAGAGCAACATCATTTAGGAGAATTGTTAGTGTTGTATCAAAAATATGGGATGTCCATAACTGATATTCAAAATCAAATATTAGATAATCAGTTGGCTAATAATAAAAAAGAAAATGAAGATAACGCAAAACTAAATCAAGATAAACTTGACAGACAAAAAGAATTAAAAGATTTTAGTTTGCAAACTGCTAGTAGTTTGTCTAATATGTTATTTCAGATTGAAACGCAAAATTCTCAGAGAACTCTTGATGCCCAAGTTAAATCTCTTGATGCTAAGTTAGAAGCTGGTATAATTTCTCAAGAAGAATACGATAAAAGATTAGATAATATAAATAGAAGAGCTTTTAAAAGAGATAAAAGAAAAAATCTAGCACAGGCAAGTATGGAGATGGCACTAAGTATTATAGAAGCATCACCAGACCTTTTGAAAATGGCTCTTGCTACAACAGTCGGATTGTCAGGTATTGGTATCATAGCTTCTCAACAATATGCAAGAGGAGGTATGGTGCATGGTAAATCACACGCTAATGGTGGTGAGAAGTTTGCAGTAGGTGGTAGAGTAGTAGAATTAGAAGGTGGAGAAGCTGTNATNAATAAACGTAGTACATCTATGTTTAGAAGTCAGTTATCTGCTATAAACGCAGCAGGAGGTGGTGTTAAGTTTGCAGATGGTGGTTTGTTAAATATGCCATCATTTGCTACTAATCAGTTTAATGCTGTTGGAATGAATGGACTCGCAGGAGCTATGAGTCAAGGAGGTAGAGTATATGTATTAGAAAGTGATATTACTAATACGCAAAATAATGTAAGTCTGATACAAAGTCAGGCAGGATTTTAAAAAATTAACATATGTTCGTTGATAAAAAAGAAAAACAGAGAAGATTAGATATATGCAAAAGCTGTAACTTTTACAGAAACTTTTTAATGTTAAAATATCCAAAGTGGGATAGAGGAGCAAGGTGTGCTAAATGCACTTGCTTTCTTGATGCAAAAGCAGCATTAACAAAAGAGTTTTTTGGTAAATGTCCAATAGATAAATGGTAATATGACAGATTTAAAAAAAATATCTAAAACCTTTACAGAAACACAAAAAAAATTAATTATAGATACATTAAAACAAAATGATGATTATACTAGAAATTTTAGTCATCATAAAAGAGAATGTATAAATATTTTATTTGCTGAATGGCATAGGTTATTTCCTGCTAATAAACAAGATGTAAATTGCACAAGCTGTAGAAATGCTGTAATAAAGTTTTTTAAAACTATGCATATAGAGTGGGATACTGAAATAGAAAAACCAAAAAAGAAAACTCGTGCCAAAAAATCTAAAAAATAAACCTAAAGTAATTTACGAGTACATAGAAACTTTAACTGTAGAACTTACAAAAAGATTTGGTAATGACCCTACAACTAAAGATATACTTAGACATCTTGTTGAAAGAGGTATGATTGAGAAAAGAAGACTAAGAAACTATATGATAATAACTGATTTTGATAAAATGCTTGTACACAACGAAGGTAATAGAACTGCTACATTTATGGACTTATCTATAAAGTATGAGATATGTGAAAGTCAAGTACAAAATATTGTATATAAAGATAGAAGAAAAAGTAAAATGTCTAGTAACGTATCTACAACATAAAGTTTTTTCCTTTAATTAGGTATCAATAAATAAATTCAGTAGTAATTTTGTAGTATGAACGGAAAATGGTACGAAATTAAAAACGAAGCATCTGCATCGACAGATGTTTATATTTTTAATGACATCGGTACTTTTGGTATAACAGCACAAAAGTTTGTTGATGACATTAAAGGTTTGGATGGACGTGACATCACTTTACATATCAATAGTGTTGGTGGTGAAGTTTTTGAAGGCATGGCAATGCACTCGATAATCAAAAACAGAAAAGGTAAGACTACTGCATACATTGAAGGTATTGCAGCAAGTATTGCTACTGTTATAGCTCTGGCTGCTGACGAAGTAGTTATGAGTGAAAACTCTTTGTTTATGATTCATAATGCATGGGGTAGTAGTCAGGGTGATGCTAATGACATGATGAAACAAGCACGAGTGCTAGAGAAGATAAGTAACGAAATAGCAGAGATTTATGTTAAGAAAACTGGTAGATACTATGATGAAATCATGGATTTAATGGATAACGAAACATGGATGACTGCTGAGGAAGCGTTTGAGTATGGTTTTATAGACAGAATATCTGATGCAATTAAAGTTGCAGCTAAAGCAGATGTTTCTCAATATAAGAACATGACAAACGAAAAAGTAAATAAAATCCTAAATAGTAATTTAAAAAGTAGTAAAATGACAGAAGATTTAAAAAACTGGTTTAACAGTAAAATCGATGAAATCGTTACTAAGGTAAAAGGTGATAATAACTCTGAAACTGCTGTTTCTGACGTTGAGATTACTATTGCTGACAAAGAAGAAGTTATGAATAAACTTACAGACTTTGAAGCTAAATTATCTAAAGCTAACGAAACTATTTCTAACTTAACAGAGGAAGCTGCATCTTTAAATGGAGAAAANGCAACTTTAACTGAGGAGGTAGAAAGACTNAACGCTTTGTTAAATAAATCAGAAGCTACTGGTACAGAAATAAAAAATGATACTGAACCAGCAGTTGTTGAAAACAAAGTTGTAGACGCTAATGCAAGTTTTTATAATGCGTTGGCTGATAGAATTAAAAATAAATTTAAATAATAATTAAAAAATAAAATAAAATGGCAGACGTAGCAAAAAATAGTATAGCAGCAACTTATAGTGGTGCTCAACTAAATCAAATATTTTTTGAGCCAGTATTTAAGAGTGATGACATCATGCGTAACTATAGAGTAATTCCTAACGTCAAGCATAAAATGAATGTTTACACTTCTGCTGCTCTAAAAAATATAGTACAACCATACACAACTTGTTCTCCAACAAGTGGTAGTACACAATTTAACATTGATGACAAAGTAATAACCGCAGGTAGATGTAGAGTTGCTTTAGAGCAGTGTACAGATGAGTTCTTTGGAACTTACATTGAGGAAATGTATAGAAGTGGTGTAGATGTAATGAATTTAGAAGGAACTCAATTAGCAGACGCAATCGTAAACAGAGCAGTATCTGGTATTGGTTCTGACGTAGTAAGATTAGCTTGGGGTGGTGATGGAGCAAGTACAAATTATGACGCATTTGATGGATGGATGAAATTAATGGGTGCTGATTCAACAGTATTAGCTGCTCAAATTCAACAAGCAGGTGCAACTACAGTATCAACAGTTTCANCAGCACACGCAATAGGAATCATAAGAAAAGTTTATGATGGTGCTCCAGCAGAGCTTCAGCAAATACCAGCAGCAAGTAAGAAAATGTTTGTAACTCCAAAAGTTTACAATGCATACCTTGCAAACTTAGAAGGAACAAGTGCTGATTTAGCTTACCAAGCTCAAGTAGATGGTGCTCCTAGAGTTTCATTTAGAGGAGTAGAAATAGTACCTATGTATGAGTGGGATACTATTTTAGCAGCATTAAATCCAGCAATCTTTGTTGACCAAAGTGCAGCAGCAACTGGTAATACTGAAAATGGTGTATGTTATTGTGCAGTAGAAAACTTAGTTTTAGGTTCAGATGTAAATGACCCTGAATCATCGTTTAAAGTTTTCTATGATGACTTAGAAGAAAAAATGTTCTTCAGAGGTTACTTTAAGTTAGGTGTACAGTTTATGTACCCTTCTTTAGTACAATGGGGTATAATTACTACATAATAATTATGTAATTTAGAGAGGGTGTAAAAACCCTCTCATATTACTTTTAATAACTTTTAAAAAAATAATAACATGGCAATAGATACAGGTATAGCAATAGATTGTTCAGCTCTACAGACCACAGGTGGTATTAAACAAATTTGTCTAAGAAGTTTTGCATCAGACGATGTTGTAACTTACAGTAACTCTGCTGGTAAACATGATGTTACAAGCATAACAAGTGGTGGTGGTTCAACAGCTTCTTGGTTTGTTTTTGAATTTAAGAATGAAACTGCTGAGTTGACAGTAAACGCAACTAAAGAAAATGGTTCTACAGTATTTGAGTGTGGTCTAAACTTTATGTTACCACAGATAAATAATACAAAAATGCACGAGTTACAGTCAATGCTTAATGAGTGTATGATGGCGATAGTAGTTACATCTAATGATGAAAAGCTAGTTGTAGGTTTGAGTGAGAAATACNCNAATGANGATGTNNCTTTTAGAAATCAAACTTTNTTAAATTTAGCAAGTATGGAAGGTGGCACAGGAGCAGCTTATGCAGACCAAAATGGTTTGACAATCAATTTGTTAGCAAGACAATTCGAGCTACCAAGACAATATGATGCAGCAAGTGGTGCTGGTCTTGTAGTTGACACAGCAGCTTTAACAGCAACAACAACATAAATATTACTTAGGTTTGGTAACTCTGTAAAACTCTTAGTCATCCTAAAATATTTTTTATGTGTGATTGTAAAGAAAATTTATTAGATTTATCTAGTTTAAAAATTTACACACTTATGGCGACATATAAAGCAATAAAAAAAACAACAATATATCATGGCACTAATAGTGTTATAAGAACAACATCAGCTTCTCAAGAAGAATTAGCTTACCTATATGATGTTTTAGGAGCTACTGATGTAGTAGAAAAAATTGAAAAAACAAAAGATGGCTCAAAGAAAAGTAAAAAGCAAAGTAAAGACATCGACAAAGAGCAAGAGTAACACTTTTGAGTTCGGTGTTTTTAATTTAGCTACACCACAACATATTGAAGAACCACAAGACTTAAGCAGAGTATACACAGACTTTATACCATTTGGTCAAAACAATTTATTTCCTCAATATCTTGCAGAGCTAAAAAGAAAATCATCTACACATAGAAGTGTATTAGCACAAAAGACAATCTTTACAAGTGGTGCTAAGTTTGTTACAAAAAATGATAATCTAAAATCATACATCAGAGATGTCAATGCTGATGGCGAATCGCTGAGGGATGTATATAAAAAATTAGCAGATGACTATTACACTTTTGGTAACGCATACCTAGAAGGTGTTTTGTATGAGGGTGGTATGAATTTATATCATGTAGACGCAACTACTGTTAGAATGTCTAAGACAAAGAAAGATGTATATATACATCCAGACTGGGCAAGATACAAGACGGAAAAAGAGAAGATGAAAATATTACCTTTATATCCAGTAGTTCGTAACAATAGATTTATTATACATTTTAAAGATTATGAACCAACATTTAATTTTTATGGGTTACCAGATTATGTGGCTGCATTAGAACACGTTGCAGTAGATTATGAGATTGGTAAATGGAATCACACAAAGTTTCAAAATGGTTTTCAACCATCAGCAATCGTTGAGATAAGTGGTGATATGGGAGAAGATGAAGCAAAGAAGATGGTAAAAGAAGCACAAAAGAAATTTGTTGGAGAAGGTAACAATGGTAAGATATTATTTATTGTAAAAAATGGTGACACGTCACCTGCTAACGTACAGATAATTAAAGACGACCAAGACGGTAGTTGGTTAGACTTACAGAAGATTACAGACCAAAACATTATAACTGCACACAGATGGCAACCTTCTTTGTCTGGTATTGTTAGTTCAGGTAAGATGAATAATACAGGTAGTGAAATTAGAATAGCTTATGACTTATGTATGACAACTGTTGTAAAAGACACATCAGATATGTTGTTAAATGGTATAAGAACCTTATTATTTAAGGAACTTGATTACGAGCCAGAAGAATTAATGATACACTTTGAACCACCTATCTCTTACATAACAGACATAGATGTCAAAGAAGTATTGACAATAAATGAGCAAAGAAAGTTATTAGACGAGGACTTTCCACTACTTGAAGGAGGTGATATGTTTATAGCTGACAGAGAGATTATAGTGACACAGAGAGATGATGATGGAGATGGTGAAATAGAAGAACAAAAATCAGTTACAGTAGAACAATAATATGGCAAACGTAAATAACAAAGCAACCTTAGTAACAGCAGCAGAAGTAATAAGTAATAGTTTTACAAACGCTAATACAGACCCTGCACTTATATCTAGCAACTCTATCTTACTTGCAGAGTTAGCTCACATAAAACCTGTTCTTGGTAAAAAGTTTTACGAAGAGCTAAAGACACAACATGACCCTACTGGTACTTTATCTACTGCGAATCAAACATTAATGGATGACTTTCTTACAAGAACTTTATGTTGGTTCGTAAGGTTTGAAGTTATCAATGAAGTACAAAGCAATAGTTCTAGTATGGGTATTGTAAACAATATAGATGAGTTCTCTTCTATTGTTGACCCTTCAGACCTTAATGCATATAAACAAGACACATATAGAAAAGCTAGTGTGTATTTAAAAGACATGATGGATTACATAGAGGATGATGACCAAAATGGTTTATACCCAACTTATGAGTCTAACAGACCTAACAGAGGGTTTGCATATAAAAATCATGGTATTATAATGTACGATAGTATATATACTAAAAATTATTATCCAAGAACATATACAAGTTGGAAAGACTACTGTCCTTGTGATGATTGTTAAAAATATATAAATGGCAAATAACGAACACAAAAATTTAAGTAATGCAAATCTTCATGTGCCTAAAGATTTTAGCACAGCTAGTAATTCTACAACACTTACTAAAAACAGTAGTGGTAATTTATCTTGGATTAGTAATACTGATTTAGGTAAGCAAACTTATTCATTTAAAGGATATGCTACTTCTAATGTAATAAATAGTTGGCTTAGGGCACAACAAATGACTGATGGACAATCACCTAATGAATATAGTGCAAACACAAGCACTGCTGATTTAACAAGTATTAGCTTAAATCCAACACAGCTTATGAAAACAGGTGCTCATCATGTTATAGTAGAAGCATCTACTGTTTACAAAATCTATGGTTGGGTAGGTGCAAATTCGACTAATACTTACAAAATAGGCATAGCAAAATTTACACCAACAGCTAATAATAATTCTCCATTGAATCCAGTTTTAGTTGACGAGATTTCAGTTGAAGGTTTAGGCTCAACAAGTAAATTAGTAGCTGTAAATGAAACAACAATAACCAGTGCAAGTCTTGCATCAGGTGATTTATTAATTGCTTTTGTAAAAGAAGTTTCAGAAGGAGATACAGGAGCTGATATATATTTTCACTTGCAAGTATGCACAACAACATATTAATAATTTAAAATAAAAAACAATGAGTTTATACGATACAGACAACACACTATTATTTGAGATGCTGGGTAAAGGTAATGGTCACAATATCTTTACTACGGAAGCACAAACTGGTAAGGATTATTATGCAGTACACTTTGTACTACAAAGCGTAATATCAAGCATTACAGTAGCAAACGCAGATGGAGATAGTAACTTACAAACTACTATACCAGCAGGTACTACTATTTTTTTGCGTATTACAGCAATCACTTTAAGTAGTGGTCTAGCAATAGGTTATAAAGAAACAGACGGAGATACATCAGCATAATGTTACAGCTTGGTAAAAAAATTACTTTAGGAGAACCTATATATAAGTTCCAAAACAATCATAGCGTAGACTTTGATGGTGTAGATGACTTTATACAATTAGGTGAACCTATAAGCTATACACAACACACTATAAGCACTTGGATAAAAGTTAGTGATTCAGATGCTAGTAAAACAATTATAGACGCTAGAGATTCAGCAGATGACGGTGTAAGAATATTTTTAACTAATCATGAAGAGGTAATATACTCTGTGAATACTTCGGATATTACTTCAGGTAGTGCAATAAGTGTAGACGAATGGCATCATATTGTAGGTACTTATGACGGAACAACACAAAAACTATATATAGATGGCAGTTTAGTCAGTAGTGCTACAACCTCACAAACAATAAATACTACAACAAACGCAGAAATAGGTGCAAGAAACTTTAGCGACAGAGCAAATGAGTTTGCAGGTAAAATAGACGAATTAGCAATATGGGATAGAGCATTAACAGCAGCAGAAGTTACAGAGATATACAGAATAAAGTATGGTGCTAACTTAGTACAGAATGGTAGGTTTGAAGAGTTAGGTACTGAACAAGTAAGCTATCCTTCAGACGTGACTACAATAACAGAGCCATGGTCACTTGATGATGCAAGTGGTTTATACATATATGAAAATAGTGGTAGTGGTAATGGTAGATTAAATTTTGGCACACCAATCGCAGCAGAAGTAGGACAAACATATAAATTAGTAATAAATATTACAATATCAAGTGGTAATGCTAATTTAAAATTTGCAAGTGGTAATAGCCAAACTGTAATGTTACCCAATACAGATTTAGTAAACGGAGAAAACATAATTTATTCAACAGTAACAGGTGTTAACGGTAACGTAAATAGAATTTTTGTATCTTCAGGTGGTACCGACAATGATTTTACATTAAACAGCATATCAGTAAAACAAGTAGACCCTAACGACAGGTGGATATTAGGCACAGGTTGGTCTTATGGTGATAGTATAGCAAGTTGTGATGGAACACAAAGTAGTTCATCTGACCTGAACACAACAAGTGGTTTTTCTGTTCAAAATAATGCAGTTAAGGTTACTTTTGATTTAATCAGAACAGCAGGTACTTTAGCTGCAACATTGGAAGGTACAGGTCAGTTAGATTTAACAAATTTAAATTCAAGTGGTACTTACACATTCATAGCTACAAGTTCAGATGCTACTGCAAGATTAATATTTAGGGCTGACGCAGATTTTATTGGTTCAATAACAAATGTAATGTTAGAGCAACAAAAATATGTAGCTAGTAACCTTAAATTAAATAGTGGTAACTACAAGTCAGCAGACCCTGTTATAGTATCTACAAAGAGTGTTGATTTAGATGGTACAGACGAATATTTAGAGGTAACAAAAAAAGATTTTTTAGGCACATCTGATTTTACTATTTCAATGTGGATAAAACCTGACACAGTTACAGAAGATAATTATTTTATAGGTCAGAGTACAGATGACGATAATAGGTGGTACATTAGAGTAAGAGGTTCAAATTCTTCTATTCAATTTTTTTCTAAAAATTCAGGTAATCAAGTTATTAGTGTTTTGGGTGGTACACCTATTGCAAATCAATGGAATCATATAGTAATTTCAGCAGACAGAGATAATAATTGTAAACTATATGTTAATAGCGTTCTATCAATGACACAGGCAGCAGCAACAACTGCTTCACTAACTTTTACAGGTAATTTAAGAATTGGTAGCTTTGAACTATTTGGAGTTTATTTTGACGGCACAATGGATGATGTAGGTATATTTAACGCAGCACTAACATCTGACCAAGTTATAGAATTATACAATCAAGGAGTTCCTAGTAACCTATTAACACATTCAGCAAACGCAAACTTAACAGGTTATTGGAAAATGGGTGACGGCACACTAGACGAAGCACCACTAATAGCAGACCAAACAAATGCTACTTTAGGTAGTGATTTGGTTGTCAATGGTAATTTTGCTACTGATAGTGATTGGACTTTTAATAGTGCTTATTGGAATATAAGTGGTGGTACTGCTAATGCGTTAGGTGTTGCTAATGGTAGTTTTAACCAAACCTTAGCAGTTCAATCAGGTAAAACTTACAAAATAGAAATAGCAAGTACAATTACTAGTGGTAACGGTATCTATGCAATAAAATTAGGTACTACTCAGCAAATATTTGATAATAACACGTCAAATATTACAGCATATTTAGTAGCTTCAGGAGATAATGTAGCAGTAAGCATACGGCCAGGTGCTAGTGCTTTTAGTGTTAGCAGTATATCAGTAAAACAAGTAAATGGCAACCCTGCAATAATGCAAAACACACCTACAATAGTAACAGACGCACCACTTACAAAGATTAGAAACTATTACAGAATGGGTGATGGTTTGTTAGATAAACATCAAGCAGATAATATTACATTGTACAGTACAAGAGGTTTAATATGTGATATGATAGAACCAAGTTTAGGTACAGAACTATTAACAGACGGTGATTTTCCTGTAGGTACAAGTGCTTGGACTTTAGGTACAGGTTGGTCATTAGAGGCAGGTGCTTGTGTTAGAAGTGGTCATGGTTCAAATACAGATTTTAGACAATCCATTAGCATTAGTGCAAATAAAGTTTATCAAGTGTCATATACAAGAGTATATGTTAGTGGTACTAGGACTACAAATTTATTTTCAGATTTTGAAACTGACGGTTCTAACATAACTTTAGGAGATTATAGAGGAACAGAAGAAACTGTAACAGTTGTATCTTTCTTTATGCCTACCTATACAGGAACAGTTCCAATTAGAGTTTTTGGTATAAATGATTGGACTGGTAAAATAACAAATGTAAGTGTCAAAGAAGTAAATGGTGTTGGAGCATTAATGACAAATATGATAAATACAGATATAACAAATGATGTACCAAGTTAAAAATTAAAATTATGAGAAAATACGCAATATGTGACATAGAATTATTAGACGAAGTAGATGCTGAGGGTAACCCAGTATTCGATTTTGATGAGGTCTTAGAGTCTAGTAGAGAAACTATAAGAAAATCTAATGACGGTTTATTATTTATAGCTAAGTGGGAAGGTGATACGCCTGTTTTTTTAAATGATGTAGATACTTACACACACGCAGAAATATTAACAGAACTACAAGGTTCTAATTGGACTAGCAACGAAGAATAATGAAACCACTATCAGAAGATACATCAGTAAGTATAAATGTCAAAATGATTGGCTTTATGATAGTGATAGTAACTTCTGTTGTAGGTGGATGGTTTAACTTAAAAGCAGAAATAAAAGAAGCTAAGAAACTGCCAGAGCCAATAATGACAGAGCAAGAGTTTATGTTAAGAGAACAATTACTGCAACAAGCTATATTTAAAACACAAGAAGATATAGCAAAGATTGAAAAGTCTATACAAAGAATAGAAAAAAAATTAAGATAATTATGGAAGATATTTTGCAGCTAATAGAAGGTTATGGGTTACCATTAGTTTTATTACTAGGTGCTTTATATGCATTATATAGATTCTTCTTCTTTAGCATACATGAAGTCAAGAATACATTTTCTAAACACCATGAAAAAAATGCATCTAACATGGAAGACATAAAAAACAAAATAGACATAATCTTAGAATACATAAGAAAACAATCGTGAGTATATTTACAAAAATTTTAGGTCAGACAGGTATTGATATGGCTGAAAAAGCAGCAGATATAGCTGATAGATTTATACAAACAAAAGAAGAAAAAGCATCTTTTGAGATGGAGCTAAAAAAAGTTCTGATTGATGCAGAAGCAGCAATGCAAAAAAATGTAACAGAGAGGTGGAGAGAAGATATGAGAAGTGACAGTTGGTTGTCAAAAAACATAAGACCACTAACTGTTATTTTTCTGGTAGCTTGTACTGTGCTACTAATATTTATTGATTCTGGTGTTTTAAAGTTTGAGGTCAAAGAACACTGGGTAGATTTATTACAGATTATATTAGTTACTGTTATCGGTGCATACTTTGGTGGTAGGTCGTATGAAAAAATAAAAAACAAAAAGTAATGGCTAGAAAAAATGTATTTGTTTTTTTAGAAACACCAACAAGAAAAAGAAAAGGTGTACACGCTAAAAGCAAAACATCTAAAAACAAAGGAGCAAAAAATTACAAAAAGCCATACAAAGGTCAAGGTAAATAATGAAGCTAAAATATTTTAAGAAAAAAGAATTTAAATGTCCTTGCTGTGGAGAGAGTAAGATGCATCCTGAATTTTTAAAAGCACTTGACTTAGCAAGAGGGTTTTCTCGCACACCCTATAAATTAACATCTGGTTATAGATGTCAAAAACATAACGACTCATTACCTAATTCAAAACCAAACAGCAGTCATATTGATGGCATAGCAGTTGACATTGCTTGTACTGACAGTAGAAGCAGAGCTTTAATTATTGGTGGTTTGGTAGAAGCTGGATTTACTAGAATCGGTATAGCTAGTACATTTTTGCATTGTGATTTAGCAGACCAATTAGGTGAAAAAAACACCAAAGACGAGATTGTTTTTTGGCTGTACTAAGTTTAACTAAAATTTTATAAATATGGACAACATCTTTAATTTAATCGGAAACTTTGTAGGTAAACTATCTACATTATTATTAAGCATTTTATCTCTTGGCATTATTGCTGAGGTATTATTTGGTACACCTGCTTTTGGTTTATCAGTTATAGGTAATGTGATGGCTATTATCTCTTTGTTTGGGTCAAATGGAGTAGTAGGAATTATAAGTTTAGTGGTGTTATATCACTTATTGAGCAAAAATTAATATATTTGTAAGTTCTTACTAATCTAGTAAGAATTTGTTTTTGTTTAGTTTTAAAGAGTCAGTTGTTAAGAAACTTCTGGCTCTTTGCTATTTATGGTAATTTGTTTGGTTATATTTGATAAAACCAAAGCACATGACAGAAAAACTAAAAGGTAAAAGACTTAGGTTGTCAGCAGAGGAAGTAGAATTAATATACGAGTTTAGAGGTAAAGACCTTGACAATATCAATAGCAACTCAGCTCTTGATTTACATTTATTAGAAAGAGGTATTGATAAAAAAGATGTAGTGTCTGTCAAACACTGGCAGAACATGAAAGGAGAGCTTAGATTCTCTATTGTCACTAAAGAAGATATAGGTATTGATGATAAAAGTATATTTAACAAAGTAAATGAACTTGTTACTACGCATTCACCTAAGTATAAAAAAATAAAAAGAAAGAAAGGTAATCACCTTCTTGTTATAAATCCTGCTGATATACACATTGGTAAATATGCAGATGCTCTTGAAACTGCTGACCCTTATGACATTGAAACTGCTGTAAGTAGAGTTACAGAAGGCGTAGAAGGCATTATACAAAAGGCACAAGGGTTTGATATAGAAAAGATTTTATTTTGCATAGGAAACGATGTATTGCACATTGACAACGTATATAATACAACGACAAAAGGTACAAGACAAGATGTTGATGGTAAGTGGTGGATGCATTATGAGGTAGCATTGAGTCTTTATGTAAGTTGTGTAGAGATGTTAAGAATGGTAGCACCAGTTGATTGTGTACATTCTATGAGTAATCACGACTATCAAAGTGGTTATCATCTGGCTAAATCTCTACAATCTTGGTTCAGACAAACAGATGATGTTGATGTTGACGCAAATCCAAATCACCGAAAATATTATAAATATGGCTCTAATCTTATTGGACTAGAGCATGGTGATGGTGCTAAGATGGATAGGCTACCATTACTAATGGCACAAGAGAATCCTGTTGAGTGGTCAGAAACAAAATACAGATATTGGTATTTACATCACTTACATCACAAAGTAAAACATAAATGGTTAGATGCAAAAGATTATATCGGTGTTACTGTAGAGTATCTTAGAAGTCCATCAGGTTCTGATAGTTGGCATAATAGAAAAGGTTTTGTTGGTGTACCAAAGGCAGTAGAAGGTTTTGTACATGAGAGAGAAACAGGACAGGTAGCAAGGTTGGTTCATTATTTTTAGTTTTTATAGTGTATATAAAAAAAAGTTTTATATTTGCATAAATTAATACTAAACAATATGAATACAACAAATTTATTTACAAACGAAAAACAAACAACAATGAGTAAAAGAAACTACAAACCAGAAGAAAAAGTAGAGGTGAAAGAAACAAGAGCCGAAACTTTAAACAGATTATACAAAGAAAATAATCTAACATCAGAGGATGTCTATAAAGACTCCAGAGGATTTGCGATTATTACAAGAACAGGAATCGACAAGATTGTTTCAAAACAAAACATAACAGTAGCTTATGAACCAGTAATAATGGAGAAAGACTGGGTTGTAATAAAAGCAGTAGCTAGTATGAAAGAGGGTAAGACAAGCATGAGAAACATGATGAGTTTTGGAGAAGCATCTGATAATAACCTTATGGGAGGTGGTAAGAAGTTTCCAGTAGCTATGGCAGAGAAGAGAGCAATGTCAAGAGTAGTTCTAAAAATTGCAGGATTCTACGAGCAGGGTGTGTTTGGACAAGATGAGATAGTAGATTAAATGAATGAGGATGACTTTATAGACTCTTTGTTTGATGGTAAACCTGCAAAGGCAACAGAACAACAATTACAAATAATTGAAACTTTGTTACCATACACAACATTAGATTTACAAATGCGTTCAGAAGTAATAAATAATTTAGAAAACATGACTGAGATAGAAGCTGAGTCATTGTTGCAGTTTATTGACGAACATAGAGTCTATTTAGACCCTCAAGATGAATATAAAAAACTTAAAGACAATGGGGCGTTTGACAGTTAACATATATAGAACAATGGCAAAAGGTTTTGTTTACATGGTCTGGAATGGAGAGCATTTTATTGGAGAGATTGATAATCATAATTTACAAACTCTGTTAACCAAAGAAGATTATGACAAAGTAAAAAACAATACTAAAACAAAATTTTTGTTAGATATAGATAAATTACAACAATATGTTAAGCCACCTAAATATAAATACTAAAAATAAAACTATGACAAAAAAATATGATTTACATAAAATAAGAGAAGCAAGAAACGAATTTGAAGCAATGCTTAGAATTAAAGGAATATCTGCTAGAACTTTTGCGAAACTGCTAGGTGTTGCAGAAATCACGAGTGCAAAATATATTAACGACCCTACATTACTGAGATATAGACACATGGATAGTATTGCAATATATTGTAACATGTCTGTAAAAGATATTGTAGATTTGATTGAATATGATTTAGTTACTGATGGTACAGAAAGATTTGATTGATTATTTTATTTTAGAAATAAAACAAAAACAAAAAATGCAGAGTTTATATAAAGGTAACGTAAGAAATATGGATACATATTTTAAACCAAGTTCTCATATAGAAGAAACAAATATGACTATAGGTTTTACTACACCTTTTTACAATACAAAGGCAGATAGATTAGCAAATTATAAAAACAATATAGATGAATAAAGAAAAAAACTACATAGCTAGTAGTATAAAAAAAGTTACAACACAATATGGAGATTTGTTTAATGCAAACATAAAATTAGACGACCTAAAAAAAATAGAAAAAAAAGGTTGGGTAAGTATAACCATAGCAGAACGCAGACAGCCATCAGAAAAAGGTGCTACTCATTATGCATATGAAAACACATACGAACCGAAAGACCCTGTCGAAAAATTAGTACAAGACAATCAAGATGACCTTCCATTCTAAACCATCTTACTATTCTATATTACCTGCTGAGGTAAGGTACGACACAAACCTTACTGCTAATGCTAAATTATTGTATAGTGAGATTACTGCACTTACAAATGCTACTGGATATTGTTATGCAACTAATGGTTACTTTGCTAGTCTATATGGCAAGTCAAAGGTTACTATATCTAAGTGGATTAGAGAACTTGCAGAAAACAATTATATACAAATAGAATTTACTTACAGAGAGGGTACTAAAGAAATAGATAATAGGTATATAACAATTCTTAAAGGGGGTATTAAAGAAAAGTTAAATACCCTCTTAAAGAAAACTTTAAAGAATAATAATACAAGTAATAATACTACAAGTATAATAAAAGAAAAAATATATAAAAAAGAAAAATTTATAAAGCCATCAATAGAGGAAATACAAGNATATTGTATTGAAAGAAAAAATAATATTGACGCAGAAAACTTNTTTGCATTNTACGAAGCAAGGGGTTGGATGATTGGAAAAAACAAAATGAAGAANTGGAAGATGTGTATNATTACTTGGGAGAAAAACAACAAAACAAATACAAGTATGTCAAAGATTGACATTCAGCTTAATGAATATAACAAAGGCAAACAATTATTATGAAAGAAAAATTATATGACATCATCGCAAGAACATCAATAGAATTAGGACATAAGACTGATGGTAAAACACTAGCAGTTTTAACAAAGACTTTTGCGTTTGATTTAGAAACTGATAAAAGATTTAGAAGATTGACAATAGAGGATGTTGACACTGCATTCAGGTTAGGTGTAAGACTTGACACAAAGGATAGTTTTCTTAATATAAGAACATTTTACAGGTGGTGCTTGACACATAAGCAGAGGTTACAAGACGCTTATTATGAAGTACATACATTAGGTGCAGACCCTAACAAAGTACCTTATTATAAGAAAAATTTATTAACTTTATAAAATTAAATTTAAGTATGTTAATGATATTTTTATTACTTCTTGGTATTGGTTTTTTAACCATAGTAGGTATATGTATGGTAGAAATACTGATACAAAAAAATGAAAATGAAAAGTTAGCAGAGAATATAGATAAAATAGAACCAAAGCACAAAACAATTACAGGTGCTTTATATAGAGAAAGAAAAGATGACAAAAAAAATACCTGATTACTATATAGGTAAATATCATAAATATGAAGCTAGAAAAGTCATAGAAGATTTTGACTTGTCATATAATTTAGGCACAGCAACAAGTTACATACTACGATGCTCTCGTAAGCACGATAGCCCAGTAGATTGTATTAGAAAAGCCATAGCACACTTAGAATTTGAATTAGATAAATTAGAATTTACACATGAGCAAGATTGGAAAAATAAAAACATCTGAAAGAAAAGACCATAGAGGTGGGGGTTATAGCAGAAGGAAGTTTTCTGACAGTGAAGCTAAACTTATAAGAAAAGAATATGAGGAGGGGGCAGGGGGGTCTGTTACACAAATGGCAAAGAAATATAATGTTTCTCAACCACTTATGTATCAGTTACTTAATTATGTAACCTATAATGAATAAAGAAGCTAGAGTTCAGTCAGCGTTTTGTGACTACTTAAAATTAGCTTATCCTAAAGTAAGATACTGTGCAAGTCTCGGTGGTATCAGAACATCAATGAAACAAGCAATACTAGCTAAACGTACTGGTTATGTAAAAGGTTTCCCAGATTTACAAATACTAAAAGTAAATAAAAAATATGCAGGTTGTTTTTTAGAAATAAAAGCAGATAAAAAATCTTACCCAACTAAAGAACAAAAAGAGTGGGTAGCATTTTTAAATGATGAAGGTTACTTTGCAAAAGTTGTCAAAGGTTTGGATGAGTGCATTGAAACTGCTGAATGGTATTTGAAACTGCCCTGAAACTGCTGTGAAACTGCTGGACATTTTCTAAGGGTGGAGTACGGAGCCTGATTTATTCTGTAAGCCTCCTACCACTCTTTTGAATTGTTTATAACTTTTTTTATCATTTATATAAGTTTGTTTGGTATTTATTTATTATATTTGCATATAATTTAAAATCAAAAACAATGACAAAAGAAGAAAAATTAGAGTTATTAAAACTATTGCTACATATTCATTCTATGGGTGATTCAAACTCAATGGTAAGAAAACATATAGGCGAAAGATTTAATGTAAATCTAGTAAAAAGAAAAGATTGGCAAAAATTTGTAGATAACTACACAAAATTAATAAATAACTAAAAACAAATAAAATTATGGAAACTAACAAAAATAAATACGGAACTCTAGAATATTGGAGACACAAATATAAACTTAAGGATTATGAATGCGATTATCTAGATGCACTAGCTAATTATTACAGAGATGGGTATGATGAGGATAGGGATTTAGCTGATGAGCTATATGATAAACATGATAAAGAGTTAAAAAAATTTAATAAATTATATAATAATTAAAACAATAATAAAATGATAAATAATGAACATTTAAAAAAGTGTGAAGAAATAATTAATAATTCACATAAAAAAGCAACTCCTGTCTATATAGCAACTGATATAGAAACTAAGATAAATACATATGTAGATTGGTTTTTTGATGAGTGTGGAGACCCTAGAGATGAGTTAAGATATTTAATGAAATTAATGTTAGATAGTGAGGGTAAGGCACAAGAAGATTTACTAGACGTTTTATCTTATCATACAATGATTTACTAATATGGACTATGATAACTATAAATTATCTTTAGAAGATAACGAACCATATGTCAGTCAATGTTGTGGTAGTGAAGTGTATGAAGTGTATGATTCTAAGTATGAAGAATATAAAACAATATGCGATGAATGTAATTCATATTGCGATATATTATTAGACTATGAATATCAACAAGTAATGGCAGAACAGATAGCTGATGAAATGTATGAAGAAAATAAATTTAATAACTAAAAACAAAAACAAATGAAAACAAAAACAAATAACAATTTTGATAGCAGACTCAGAGATTTAATGGGTACTGCTGATTTTGAAAAAGCAATAAAAGATACCGAGTTCGCATTAGATTTTGGTGGATTTTATGAATCTATTCACACTGAATATATTGATAAGCATATTGAAGATTTAAATATATATTGGGTAGATGTAGATTATAAAAAAACATATGAAAATTATGCTAAGTGTTTTGTTGATTATCTTAACTTTTCACTTAATCAAAAACTAAAATATGTTAAGTTAAATAGTCCAAAATATTACAATTTTAGGAACGATAAAATTATTGTAAGTATTAACGAAATAGATAAATACAATTTGATTCAAAAATACAGAAACGATAATGATTTTGTCAAGTGGGTAAATGAAGCTAGTGCAAGTAAAGATGGTTTCATTTCCTTCTGTTCAGGTATAGATAACTTGATTAATGAACAGGAATTATTACTAGAATATATATTTACATATATATTATGGCACGAAGAGGATTATGAATTTGTATTAGAAGATATAGGTTCAGCAGATTTTCATATGGATGATATTGAAGTAGTAATGTTAGAAGCAAGGTCATGAGTAGAGGGGGAATGCCGTTACATGATTTTAGTGATTTTACATATACTCTTATGGTTATATTAGCACTCTTATTTGGAGGGTGTTTTTAGGACACAGGGGGGCATAGGGGGGTGCTAGGGGGGGTAGGTATAAATAATAATTATAGTAACTTAAAACGAATAAAAACAATGAAAACAATAAAGATTAGTACAGACGAAGCAAAGGAGTTAATACATGATTATAGAAATCAAATATTCACTTGTAAGTTTGTCAAAAAAGATGGTACGCATCGGATAATGAATGCAAGATTAGGAGTAAAGAAAGGAGTAAAGGGAGTAGGCTTAAACTATAATCCAGATGATTATAATCATATAATTGCATATGATTTAAAAAATGATGGATTTAGGACGATTAATATAAATACTTTATTATATTTGCGAACTAATAGGAAGAAGTACACAATCGTGTAGTTCAATTATTTTTCATAATAGGTTTTAAAAAGTGTAGATTTTTTTTTCTACACTTTTTTTTTATTGTAACTGCTTTACGAAACTGCAACGAAACTGCCACGAAACTGCTATGAAATTGCTGGGGATTTGCTTAGTGTATTTTGTACACTTAGCTCAGTGTATTAACTACACTAACTATTTTTATAGTGTATTTTGTACACTAACTATTTACTTAGTGTAATAAGTACACTAACTATTTTCATAGTGTAATTTATACACTTAGTTAAATTCAACATAATGTAAAAAGACGCGTTTTAAAGCGTTTTAAGGCATTTAAGGTGCTGTGTAAGGGTGTAACATCTAAATTAAAAGATATTAGAAAATATAAAAATTACTAGAGTAGATATAAAAAAAAGTTAAATATTTATTAAACTTTGTTTGTCATATTAATTTTTTTATTTACCTTTGCTTTGGCAATTGTGCCAAAGTAACTAAACCAAAAATTATGAAAATATTTTTAAACACTACGGACATAAACAACCCGACAATAGAAATTACTAAAACTAAATTTTTTAAATCATATAAAGATGCAAATAATTTTATTGCAAGAAATATGAATATTTATAAGTGTAAGCTAATAAAATTACATAAAAGAGATATTTATATAAATAACATAGATAATTACAAAGTTGAATATAAACCACTAAACAAATGAAAGAGAATTTACTTGTTAATTGCACACTAAAAGCAATACGACAAAGACTAGAGACTACCCTTGCAAATATGCAGTTTCAAAAAGGTGTAATGATGTGGGATGATGAAGAAAAAATTGAACATTGTATTGAAGCATTGAAAATTATGGAATCAAATAACACTGATTTGTCAATTAAAATAGTAGACAATTTAGTGAGAGACGGGTTGGTTGTTGACTGCATCGACACTGACAACGAAACCGAGTTTGAATTTCAAGATAGTATTAACCAAACCTTAAACAAAGAATTATGAAAAACAAAGAATTAAAAAACCCTTTATCAACTATNCAAAAAATAGCCTATACTTTACCCAATGCAGATGCCTTATATTTTCTTGAAGCGTGTGCAATGAATAAAGAATGGGCTGATAGACTAACAATGNAANACAAATTNTTTGANATCTTGCANGATNTNAACGGCATNTTGTCAAAAGATAAATANTTTTTACCAAGACTATAAAAACAATATTAACTTAAAAANTANATTATGAAAACAAAAACAAAATCAACTATGTTTAATCAATGGGTTTTTGATAGTATTGATACCTTTGATGGTTATACTGTTTATTGGTTACACAAAGAAGATGAGAAAACAATTGACCCTGATTCCTTATATTCTGACAAATACAGCTTTCTAGATGAATGCGAACAGATTGTATTATTAGGGCAAAAATTTATTAACTATGTAGTAGAAGAAGATTTGATTGAAGAGTGGGAACAAGTGAGAGATGAGGAAGAGGAAGAAGTTGAAGAAGATTATTATTAACTAAAAAAAACAAAAATTATGAGTAATATGAGCTATTGCAGGTTTGAGAATACTGCTAACGATTTAGAAGATTGCATCGAAGCAATTGAAAANGAAGAGATAAATGATTTAGGANTTTTTGANGTNCAGGGACTTCAACGCTTACTAGAACAAGCAAAAATTATCTTACGTTATAGAAACGAAATAGAAGAAGGAATCGAACAAAGTAAAAACAATTTAAATTAAACTATTATGAAAACTACAAAACGAATTCAAAATTTATCTTTAGCAATGGCTAAAGAAGATGTAAAAAAGTCTAGTTTCTGGACAGATAAAGACCTTGACCAGCTTACAACGTGGAACGCTAAAATATTAACAAGCATAAAAAACGCTTTATTAAATGGTAGATTCTATGCAAGTGTACAAAGTGTTTCAAGAGGTGGTATGAGTCGCAAGATAAAACTCGGCTACATCTATAAAAATAAATTCCACATAATTAGAGACAANTTTATTTTGTCCTTAGCTGGGTGCAATGCAAAAGGCTCTATTAGTGGTTCCGGAATGGATATGCTTTTCCAAGCTCAATATAATTTATTTATCAACTTACATAATAATTATAAAGAGGCACGTTATCAGAAAAGGATGAAGCAGTATAACAATTTTTAATTAACTAAACATATAACAAAAGAGAGGGTTAACACCCTCTTTTTTTTGTGCTTTATCTTTACAATTCAACATAATATATATTATTAGACAAAATACAAATTAAGTGATTTAACAAACTTTATTTGCTTTATAGTATATTGATATTAAATAACATTTTAAACACTTTAAACGCTTTTAAAAGT
>FUFK010039873.1_pt1 | contig 34131 bp, 41 predicted proteins | sample 1021851 | NCBI WGS metagenome assembly FUFK01 (sample SAMEA51879418, study PRJEB19060) | metagenome | reverse complement strand
TATGTAGGTAATTGTTGACCTGAACAGGTCGGTGTAAATGCACCAGGCAAACTGAATANGACTACTCTCTTGCCTTTAAATAATTCGTCTGTTGTTTTATCTACCCACGAACCACCTATGAAAGTACAGCCGCCTTTTTCATCTGTGTCGCCAGTTCTAAATTTAAATGTGTGTTTTTTTAGTTTTAATTGCATAATATATTCTCCTTCAAATATTAAGTGAGAGGTCAGTATATTGTGGAGGACTGACCTCTCTATGTGTGGTGTATAGTTATTTATACATCACTATTATTATAATAACAAATTATTCCTAATTTGTCAAGCTTACTTGATGTCTATTGTTTTTAGTTTTTTAGCNTCTGGAATAATCTTCTCCATAGACACTTTCAATAGTCCATCTTTCAACTCTGCGCCTTTGACCTCTACATCATCAGCGATTGTAAATGATCTCTTAAAGTATCTTTTTGAGATACCTTTGTGAATCACTTCACCATCTTTGTCTTTTGACTTCTCATCTTGTTTTGATTCGATAGTCAACATATTGTTTTCACTAGTGACATTAATATCTTTTTTATTGAAACCTGCAAGNGCAACCTCAATATCAAATTTATTATCACCAGTTTTTACAATATTGTATGGTGGATAGTTTATCGTAGGTACATCAAACATTGATTCGAAATGATCGAACATGTCATCAAATCCTACTGATAANGGTCTTAATTGATTGAAAATAGATAGTGCTTTATTGGTCATATTAACCTCCTTTTTTTAAGCAAAGTTATTTTCTGACAACCCATNATGGCGTTGTCTATGATATTATATAATAATTATTTATATAATTTCAAGCGTGGTAGTGGTAGGTCTCACCCACTTTTACCCTAACTCATCTTACTGAGCCTATACCCATAAGGATCTACGAAGACCAATGGACCACAGGTGGGCAGTTTTACTAGTCTTATTGACCATTAGGTACTGCCCTAACCTTTCTACACCCCTAAAAGGACTTATGAATTGCCTTCTAGTAATAATATATATATCAGACACAACGGCGTAGAAACTCTAAATTCTTTTAATTTTTTCGCCTTTAACCCAAGTGTAACCTAACATCTCGTCATTTTTTCTTTGTGCTTTCGCAATAAGTTTAGCACGAGCTTTTCTTTTTTCACGCTTGATCTCTGACGGTTTATGAAAGTATTGTCTTTCTCTTAACTCTTTAACAATACCTGCCTTTTGTGTTTTCTTTTTAAGAACACGCATGGCTTTCTCAAGGTTACCACCTCTTACTTCTACCGTAATTGACATTTACTATTTACCTCCCATCTCATTTTTTGGTTGTTTTTCCCANACAGGTGGTTTATCACCACCCACATCATAATCNTGGTANGAACCTTTTTTNTATGTAGAATANTCAGGTCTTGNAGCNGTACCTTTTCTACCTTTTTTAATATCATCATTATCATAATGTGGCATTTTAGATTTATCTAAAGAACCTAACACAGCAGCTGCACCTGGTTTAACCTTCTCAATCTTACCACCTCGTTTTAAAAAATCTTCTAAACTTTCTTTTTTCATATTGTCTCCTTATAAGACTTGTGGCCCTTTCGGGCCACAAGCGGACTTACACTATGGATAGATTTTTGACTACTCAATAGGTTAGACATTCATGTCTCCATCTTCATCATCCTCACTATCATCGGAATTCTTTTCCATTAAGATTTCAGCCTCTTCAGCCTTCTTCTTATCTTCAAGGATTTGTTCAACTGAAGCACCACTATCAACTTTAGTGTATAGATCAACAAATGATGTTTTAGTATCATCATCAAATCTATTTGTACAAACTGATATAGCCTTCATTTTGTTTTTAAAGATACCATATGCTTCTGCAATATGGACAAGTCTTCTCGTTGATATAATCTCATCAACNCCGCCATCATTATAAGTTTTTCTTATAACATCAGCCCAAGTCACTAGATTATGAGCAAACTTGTCATCTTTTTTACCTGCACTAGCAAGTTTTGTACTAACAATTTTTTCTTCTATTTTAGCAGAAGGATATTGTTGTTCAAAAGTCACAGGAAATCTTTCAAGGAATGCCTCATTAAGAACATTAGTACCGATAAACTTACCGTCATCACTACCTTGACCTTTTGTATTNGCAGTAGCNATCACATTGAAGCCAATCTTTGGTGCAACAAACTTGTTAATCTTTTTAACATAGACACCTGAACCCTCAAGGATAGGTTGTAAACACATGATCTTATTACTTGCAAGGTCAATCTCATCAAGTAAAAGAATAGCGCCTCTCTCCATCGCCTCGATTACAGGACCATTTTGCCACACGGTCTGACCATCTTTAAGTCTATAACCACCCAACAAATCATCCTCATCGGTCTCAATTGTTATATTACATCTTATCATCTCTCTTTTTGCCTCGGCACATGCCTGAGTCACAGCAAGAGTTTTACCATTACCAGATAAACCAGTAATGAAAACAGGATAAAACTTTTTAGATTTTACGATATTTTTAATATCAGCATAATTACCAAAGTTTACGAAATCGTTATCTTTGGCAGGCACAACATTGTCTGTAAGGGAACTAACAACATATGCAGCCTTTGATTCAGTAGTAGATTTATTTTCTACAACTTTTGGTTTATCATCAACTTTAGAGTCAACATTAAGAGTATAAACTCCTCTATCAACTTTAAACTTGTCTGATTTTAACCAAGAAGGATTTTTGATAACCTTCTTTTTAACAAGAGCATTTATCTCAGCCCTAGTCACGGTATCTTTTTTGTAGGTATCTTTTAATACCTTGATAACCGATTTTTGTGTTTTGTTTAACTCAATCATAATATAAGTCCTTTCATATTTAAGTTATACATTAATCCTATCATAGATTCGGATATTTCACAATAGCGCAAAATGTCGCACATTAAGCAATCCTCTTTATGAAATTTTGTAGTAAAACCCTACTATTTAATCGTTTCTTCATACCTGACATGAATAGTTTTTTAAGGGTTCTCTTATTAGTTGTATCAGAATTAGAATCAAATGTCTGATTCGAAACTTTAGTATCTGATTTAATATAATAGTAAACATCATATGCCTTTGATGTATCAGCAATAAATTTATCTTTACTGAACATTTTACGAGCCAATAATTCTTTTTGATATGGCACATGTAATTGGTATCTTAAATCATTATATTTTGCAACAAGATAGAAACCGATAGTTTGTAAATCATATTTGTTTTGTAGATACTTAATTAAAACACTTGTCATATCTTTGTTGTCACTTCTATAACTATCAGCAAGTCTGTACTTGCCATTTAGTTTTAAGTAAACTCTACCACAACCATGTCTATTCATACCATTTGAAGAGCCATCAGTTAGGGTTACAAGTGATAATTTTTCTACAGCATAATCTTTTTTAAATTTCTTAACAATCTTATCCATCGCAATCAACGACTCATTAAGTGGTGTTGATGATAGATAATAGTCACCTGAAATATGAGGTACTGAATTGTCATCGGTTAAATCATAACCTCTTCTGTAACCATAGTAATCACCAAAGTATATAGCAGCCCTATGTAAAATCTCAGCACATCTATTATAATCTACTTTAGATTGTTTATGTGAAAATAATTGTACAAGTTTTGTTGTAGCGTCAGGTAATAAAGTTTTTCTTGTCACTCTAAAACCAGATTGTGAATATTCATCTTTTGAATCTCTATGGTTATTCATAAACGCATAAACTGAAAAAGGTATATTAATCTTTTTACAGAACATAGTAAGGTTAAGTAATTGTTCAACCGTAGCAAGAATATGTTTTTGCATTGAACCTGACCAATCAAGTAATAAAATCATACCGTGATTTTTTTGATTAGGCACGGTTGTGATCTTTTTAAATATGTCTTCAGCAAATTTATAACTATGTAATTTTAGAGGATCAATAATACCTGTTTTATCTTGTGAAGCACGAGCATATAACTTGGCATTTTTTTTCATCTCAAATTCTTTAACTAGATAATTAACAACATTACTAGATTCTTTCATAAATTTTTGAGTTCTAACTTTTGCCTTAGCAATTTGTTTTCTATCATATTCTGTATTATTATTTTTTTTATCATAGACCATAATATCTCTAATAAATTTTTTGTAAGGTATAATTAATTTTTTTAAATCAACTTCAGGTAGTTCACAATAATTTCTTTCAGAAGCTTCGTTGTCAGCAAGATGTCTGATGGCGTCTTCAGCAGCTTCATTAGTTAGTGATCTTATTTCAGATGGTTCGCCTCCTGCACCATTACCACCAACATTACCTTGTTTATCTGATTCTTTATCATCATCTTTTTTATCTGAATCTGAACCTTTGTTTTCCTCTTCATCTTTTTTATCTAACCATTTCTCTAAAGCATCCTTGTCATCATCACCCATAGATGAAGATGATTCTGAATCATTACTATCCATATCACTCTCACCTTTTGTCTTTACAGGTTTATAGTTTTTTGCAATCTCTGGATTCTTTTTTAATTCATCTTTACAATAGCCTAATATTTCTTCTGATAATTTTATTACATCAGCAAAAGTTTTACAATTGTCAACAGCGTCAACAAAGTACATTTCTTTTTTAGTGAAATTAAAATTTAATCTTTTTGAAGATTTGAAATATAAGTTAATCTTATCAATTAACGCATAAGTTGAAAGGTCTTTATCTTTAGTTTTAAAGAAATCATCTTTAAACATTTTATCAAAACCTTTTAAGTAATCATCAGTTAAACCAGGATATTTCTTTTGTATAAGTTTATCAATTCTAGCGTCTTCAATAACATTTACAAATGATCTAAATTCTTTTGTTCTATCCTTCATATCTTGCCAAGAGTCTGAAGGTGTATGTAGAGCATGCGATACCTCATGGCCGACAAGCATATCATATACATGTTTACTTTTTTGTTCTTCTTTAAATATAGGGATTGTTAAGATTCTGTCTTTAACATCAAAACTAGCAGTCTGTACTTGATTTTCTTGTACTTCAATATTCTCTGTAGCAAGTAATTTTGCAAGTTGTGATTTGTTTTTCATAGTGTCTTTTGTCATAATATACACTAATGCTACACTAAAACGGTATATTAAACAAGCACTAAATGGATTATTCCTTCGCAGAAAATAAGGGTTTTTCGGAGTGCGTCAGATTGCGCTATGAGAACAAAATGAGAACACTTGATTTTTTACTTGATTCCAATGAATATTGGCTCGTATTTTCTGCCTGCTACATCTGGTCTTGCGAATCGCCCTATGTAGTTTTGAGATTGTTTCTTTTCTGTTTCTGTACCTTCTAGTGTAGATTGTACCTTTGTACCTTGTTGAGTTGATAGAGATAACCACCATATTTGTATATCTTTAAATCCTGCCTCAACCATACAATCGTAGGTATCTTCTTCAAAGGTCTTATATGATTTTACGTTTGCAACATTGAAACCTGCATATTTACCTGGCTTCAATCCCTTGTATGCGTTCTTTATAGTTTGTAATAAGAAACCATTACGCCACTCATCTTGTACTTTAAACTTATTATATGATTGTTCTGGTTCGTCACCATATTGTTCATGTCCTAGATAAGGTGGACTAGTAAATACAAAATCTAAACTATTGTCTTCAGGTATGTAAGTTTCTGATCCTTGTCTTAATAATGTATATGATTTATGAGTATGACCATATTCATCTTTGATCTTTTCTAAACCTGCATATGTAGGAACACATGGATCTGTACCTATATAATTTACCCCAGCTGCGATTGCACCTAATAAACGACCACCATAACCCATACTAGGATCCCATACGGTACCTGCTTCTGTGCCTTCTAATGGTGAGTCTTTATCTACAAATATATCATATAAAGTTGCAGCTGCTGTAGGTCTAAANTTAGAAACCATTTGAGAGCCAGAGTATCTTCTTAACATNGCTCTCATATCTGATTGTGTAATTTTATGTGCNTCTCTTTTTGTAAAGAAAGTACCTGTCAATATCTTATTGATACCTTTTTCTAAATGTGTTTCATCTTCCCATATCTCCATAGGTGTCTTCATAGTACCACATTTNATTGACCATGCGTGGTGCATATANGACCATGCAAGTGATAAACCATGNGTTGATTGNCCTATGATNTTATGTTGNCTATCTAATAANGTATCTCTNTTNAAAGANGTTANTTTTNNAAANTCTTCATNACGCCATTTTCTATCTTCAGGATAGTATGGGAANCCTTTNTTNTCTTTCCAATCTCTNACTACATCAATNGCTGACATTTTCTAATTCTCTCCAGTCTTTTCTCATACTTTGATATTTAGGATCCTTTGTNACTTTATCTCTAAANATTTTAAAGATTGACGCTGACTTTCGCTTTTTCANTCGTTGCCCAATCNTTTTCTTGCGGTAGTATTTTGCCATCTTTGTATTTCTTNCCATNNTTGTGNTTCGCATATCTTCTTGCCCTNGTAAAACCCATTTCTAAAAACTTTCTACACATATCCATACCTATGAAATCTTTTAATGCTCTAAAACCTCTATACATATGATAGATTGTATTAGCACTTTTTTCTGCAATCTGTGGTGTTTTAAATCGCCAGTTTCTACATATGATATTTGTATAAGGTCTTACAAGTAATACACCTTGTTCACCACGACCTATTCTGTATAGTTTTCTTATTTCAGGTTTTCTAAAATTAAGTTTTTTATAATCTAGTTTATAATCAAATTCTTTCATTTTCTCATTACATATACTTTGCCAGGAAGAGTACCTCTTGCCCAGCTTGTTTCACCTATAAGTTTCATTCCTATTTGTTCATAGAAACTGCAAGCCTTTGTGTTGTCTGATCTTACTGATAAAAATACATCTCTAGGACACCACTCAAAAAAGTTATTTAATATTACTCTTGCATTACCACTACCTGGTTCTGCGTTTGCGATTTGATGTAATACCGTGTCGCCTTTTTTCACATGTACATCACCAATAGTCTGCTTTCTTTTAGCGTGATGAAAGGTAATTAATATACCTTCTTCTAGTATCATCTGTTCTTTAGCAATCATACGCCTCATGTAATCAGTTCTGACATGGGGAAACCATTTTTTATGTTTATAGAATATAGTTTTTACTTGTTCAAAATCTTCTTCTTTTGCTAATAACATTTTTTTCACCTACACTATATCCTATTATAAACGATATTATCATAATTGTCAATATCGCAAGCATATGCCATACTAAAAAACTCATTAATCTTTACCTTCTATACTGGTGCCTCTAAAAGGATCATATCTAGTATCCCTATTATATTCGTTATATTCTCTAGGCTGATCTAACAGATTTTTTAATTTAGGGTTATTATAACAATCAACCACTAGGTGTAATCTATCTTCAGTCCACTTATTATGTACTGCGTGTGGTTTAGATACATCGGTATAATAGTATTTGCCTGTTTCTAAATTAAAGTGATATTGGTCTTTACCTTCCCATAGGTAGAAGTGAACATTTATACTTGTTCTAATGGGTATATGTATTCTAATAATATTACCATTTTTAATTTCTTTATCTACCTTATCTGTATGTTTTTTTATAGATGTACCTGCTTTTAATCTCATTATTCTAACTCTTTCAAATTCAGCAGGTATGTGTGATAATATTTCTTTTATAGGTAATAATTCAGGCTCTTCGTATAGTCTAGTCCATCTTAACGGCTCTGCTTTTACATCACTCTTTAAAACACCTGGTTTTAAAATGTTGCCTATGTCGTCACTATATCCTCTTATTGATATAGCATCCCAATTACCTTTTGCGTTATATTTTGTTTTTACAGGAGAGTAATCAAGGTTGTTAAGAAATGATACAGCCTTTCTTAAACTCTGTTTGTATTGTGGTAAATCTAATTCTTTAAGGATTGCCATTGTTTTTGTGCCCTCTTAATTTGTTTATCTCTCTTTTTCATAGCCATATCTAGTTTAAGTTTACTAACATGTTCAGTAAATACTATACCTTGCATATGGTCAAACTCATGTTGAAAACATCTTGCAACTATACCTGTCATATGTTCTTCTTTTTTTTCTAAATTTTCATCTAGGTATTCTACCGATATGTCTTGTGGCCTTTCTATATCTAAAAATAAAAAAGGAAAAGTTAAACAACCTTCTTTATATCTAATTAAATCTTTTGTCACATTTGTTATTTTAGGATTTATACATACCCATTTNTTACCTTTAGAAATATTAGGATGATCTCCCATAATAAACATTCTATATGGTTTACCTACTTGATTAGCTGATAAACCTATACCACCATATTTTTTCATAGTTTCAAACATGTTATCTACAAATTCTTTTAGTTCTATTTTTTCATCTTCTTTAAATATATCAATATTAAATTCTGCAATACCTGATAATACTCTTGGATCGTTTGGTGGTAATAGTGTGTATGTCATTATACTAACCTCGTAAAGTTTTTATATTTTTCAAATTTTATTATATTAGTAAACTTATCAAATAGTATATCACCTTTGTGAGATATAATAAATGTATTTTCACTTGTTAATGATTTTAATATTTTAAAGAAGTCTTCGGTNCCNGAGCCNTCTAAACTACTATCAAATATTTCATCAAGTATTAATANNTTTGTNTTTGTACTATTTTTCATTTTAGCAATNGTTCGCCATGTAAATAATAATGCAAGGTCTATTCTTAATTTTTCACCTTCACTAAAACTATTATAGACAAATGTATCTCTAAATCTACTTTTTATTGTTTCATTAAACTCCTCATCTAAATGAAAGTTAACAAAGAAGTCCATAGATTGTAGGTATTTATTAATTAAGTTATTCATTATAGGTAGATACTTTTTAATTATCTTTGCCTTAACACCTGTGTCATTTAATATCTCTCTAGCAATATCAATGTATTTCTTTTCTTCTACCACTTTTTCTTTATCAACATTAATTGTTTTAAGTTCTTCTTTTAATTGATCTAGTTCGTAGGCAATCTTGCCTGTATTATCTTTTTCTGATTCTAGTTTAGCAATCTCTGTATCTAATCTATTTGAGTGTCTATTGATTTCTGAAATAGAGGTATTGATTTTAGCTACTGATATGTTTAGGTCATTTATTCTATCTTTTATATTATTCATCTCATCTATTTTAGATTGATTCTTTTTTATCTCACCTGTCAATTGCACTAGGCCTGCTTCTAATTCTGATATTTTATTTGCTTCACTATTAATCTTTTGTTGTTTAAATACTTTGTCTATCGGTTGTGTACAAGTATTACAGGTATCATTGTTTTGAAAAAACGATAAGGTCTTTTTATGATTAGATAAATTAGTTTCTATCTTTGTTTCTAATTTAGAGAGTTCAGTTCCTTTTCTAGCGTATTTATCGCCGCCCCATATTTCCGCCTTAGTAGATATGATTTTTTCATTGAGAAGTTGAAGTTTTTGATTATACTCGTAATTACTTTTTTCATTTTCTTTTAGTTGTCCTTTTCTATCTTCTATGTCTGTATTATCTCTATTCTGTATCTGTTCAAAATGATCTTTTTGTAATTGATATTTCTCTGACATTAAATCATATCTGTGCCTTACATCTACAATATTTTTAGATAACTCTGCCTGTTTATGTCTTAACAATAAATCCATATGGCTAAAAACTCTTATGTCTAATATTTCCTCTACAACCTCTCGTCTATATCTTGCTCGTAGGTGCATAAATGGTTCATATGATGATGATCCAAGGATGACCACCTGGCAGAAAGCACGATAATTGCATTTTAAAATATTTTGTTCTAACATATTTTGATAATCTACATTTGAGGCATCCTGATTTATCAATACATTATTACAATAGATTTCAAATAAATTAGGTTTGATACCTCTTACAACCTTATATTGTTTGCCATTTGTTTCAAACTCTACTTGTATTTCACAATCATTATTATTGATTGTATTTACTAATTGTTCTTTTTTAATTGTTCTAAATGGTCTATTAAACAATGAAAAACATAATGCGTCAAGTAAGGTAGATTTACCTGAACCATTAGAGCCTATGATTAATGTTGATGGTGATTTTGCTAGATCAACTTCTATAAACTGATTACCAGTAGAGAGAAAATTACGCCATCTTAATTTTTTAAAATATATCATTCAGCGTATATATCAAAACTAATTGATATCCTTTCTTCATCTGTTTGACTAGGTTCTACAAAGTGGTCTAAATATGATGGCCATATTGCTAAAAGCCCTTCTATTAAATTTAATCTCTTAAATTCACCTTTATCAAATCTATTAACATGAAAAACACTACCTACTGCACCTGGTCTAGGATCTCTAAACACTATACGACCACTATCTTCAGGCACCTTAACATAGTAAGTTCCTGATAAATGATATGAACCATGTTGATGTATAGCATTCCAGTCACCTTTTGTATTTACATTTGCCCACAATTGTTCTACATAAGTTTTTTTTATATTCAAAGGTAAATGAAGACAAAACTCTTTTATCTCATTAATCAAAGGTTTAAACATTTCATTATCAGGTTTATATAACTCACTTTGCCAACCACCTCTATTTGATTTTCTTACAGATTTTTCTTTCTCTTTTACACCTAATATCCAACTTGTAAAATCTTCATTGAAGGTAACTCTTGTTTGACTTCTCATAAACTCCCATATCTGCGTATGCCACAATGGTGTAGGCCACATCAAATCTTGTTTAATTATTTTTCTACTTGATTTAGGTTTAGGCATTATCGTTTGCTTCTATATAAAATGATTTTAAATATTCTTTTAATTTTGTTTTATTTACATCTGTTTCTAACTGATCTACATAATTATTTAAAAATGTTACCGTATCTTCACCCATTTCAACTATGTCATCTCTAACACTTGCTTTAATATCTGAATAGTCCTCTATAATATTAAGATCATGTACCGTTATTTCATTATACAATCTTTCTACAAATTTGTCAAATTGTTCATCATCTGTCTTGTTAAGCACAATTAATTTAATAAAATGATTATCATATGATTGTAGGTCAAAATTCATATAATCTTTTTTCTTATCATCATATATTATCTTCTTGTGAATAGTTAATGGATTCCATATTCTCTCCATCTCTCTAGTTTCTGTATCAAATATATGAAAACCTTTTGGATCTTGGTAATCTGACCATGTCATCTCATACTGAGCGCCACAATAAAATATATGACCATCATCTGTGTGTTTATGAAAGTGGCCTGAAACTACTTTTTCAAATCTATTAAATTCTGCTTTTTCATTACCATGTTCATTTATTACACCGTTTTGCATTTCAATACCTTTAATTTCTAAATGACCAAAACATAAATCTGCTTTTGCTGTATTCAACATGTGTATAGATTCTTCTCTTGTGTCATCACATATCCAAGGCATGAATAAGATAGGCACACTATCAAACTCTACAATTTTAGGTCTAGTGTATATAAATGGTTCGTTTATCCCATCAAAACTTGTATATAGATTATCAATAGCATTTACCTCATTTGTATTTTTAAAATAAGTGTCGTGGTTACCTATAATAATATGTGTATCAATCTTTTGTTTCCATAGTCTATCAAAAAACTCTTTTCTAAAAATAGAAGCTGTTTGATGATTAATAAATTTTCTTCTATCAACAACATCACCTAAATGTATTAGTGTCTTAATATTATTTTTTTCTAGGTAAGGAAAAAAGATTTCATTGTAAAATCTTAATTGATAGTTTCTAAAAGCTTCACTATCATTTCTAACACCAAAGTGTGTATCATTTAATATTGCTATCTTCATAATGTTTTGTAATACTCGTTTGTTTTTACACTTTTATATATGTCTGTTTTAATTTGTTTTTGTATCTGCTCATACATCTCTTTTGTTATATCATATATGCCATAATTTTTTAATTCTTTTTTTGCTACTTTCTTATCTAACAATTTCATACCTATAGCAATCTGATAATACAAAGTATTTCCTATGTTATAAAAATTATTATTCTTATCATCTATGTAATCTACAACTCTAGGCATTCTATCTTTCCAGATTGACATTAAGTATTTTAGTCTAGGTGACCATCTTTCTTTATTACTTGACTCTTTCCAAAACTTACTATCCTTTCTAGGTGTGATATAATGAAAGACTATAAAATCTCTTATATTATCCCACATGGCTGTCATCTCTCTATTGTATTGACTTTGAAATAAATTGTTTTTTAAGTTTAAATCTTTTTTAAAATAGTTTTCTATAAAGTGTGTGATCTGCATAATTGTAGCATGTATGGATGTTGCTTCTAATGGCTCTATAAATGCACTTGATAAACCTGTTGATACTACATTTTTACACCAAAACTTTTCTAATCTTCCTGTATCAAATTTAATTTGTCTTTGTACTTTAATCTTTCTATTTTTTAATTTTTTAGAAATCTCATCATGTGCTTTATTAAAATCTGTATGTTGACTACTAAAAACATAACCACAACCCATTCGTGTTTGTGTAGGTATTTCCCAACACCAACCATTCTTTTGTGCCCAGGCATGAGTGTAATTTTTTATTGGTTCATCTTCATCATGTTCATAATTAAAGTTTAAAGCACTATCAACAAGTAAATTATCTTTGTAAGATACCCATTTATTTTTTTCTACTTTACTAATTAATAGTCTTGCAAATCCTGTGCAATCAATAAACAAGTCACCCTTTATTGTTCTACCGTCTTTTAGTTTTAAATATTTTACAAAACCATCTTTATCTTTTTTAAAATCTACAACTTTACCATCAATATATTTACATTTATAATTAACTCTTAATGCTTTCCTTTTAAGATATTGTCCTACTTTATAAGTATCTAAATGATAAGCCACAGGTTTATCTTCTTCAAATTCAAAGACACTTCTACCATCAATAATATGTAATCTATTTTGTGCCATCAATTGAGATTGATAAAATTTATCGTAATCTAAATCTTCAGCAACATGATATACTCTTAAATTATCATAATCTTTATGAGGAAATTTTGTAGGATTTGAATAACCATCACCAATAGGAGAATAAAAAGATTTACCTATTGTATGCCAATCACTATGTTTAATACCTATCTTAAATGTAGATTCAGTTTCTTTTAAAAAATCTCTTTCATTTACACCTGTTAGATTAGGTTCTAAATTTATTAGATCATTGAAACGACCAGTTGTGCTTTCACCCACACCTATTATAGGTATTTCTTGGGCTGCAACTACCGTTATTTTTGTATCGGGACTTGTTTTGTTTATAAAATGATGTGCCGTAGACCAACCTGCGGTACCACCACCCACTATTACTATGTGTTTAATCATTATGTATTTTCAGTTAAAACGCTTGTATAATTTCTTCTTTTTCTTTTCTTAACTTTTATTTCATTTGGTTTAGGTTGCTCTTCAGCAGGCCTGTTCTTTCTTAAAAATTCTAAAAACTGATTCTTATACTCACTATTGTTATCACCAGGTAATGTATCAAACTCATCTATACCTGCTTGTTCAATCATCTTGTATTTTATATTTGCTTGTTTTTTCTCTTTCTGTATTCTTCTAATAAACGCATAGTATATTATCTGCGTAAAATAAGCAAAAGGGTTATTTGATTTTTTAGGATTAAAGTTATTTAAGTATTGTAAGCAATTCTCTATACCATCACTTATCATATCATCTCTAAAAGTATAATTAATAAAATTAGGTCTGTATGATAGATGGTTTGCAATTTTTAAAAAACATTCACCAATATAGTTAGTCACAGGAGGCCTTTTTCTTTTTCTTTTATCTGCCTTATCGCAACGATCTTTGTACTCAATCATCGCCTGTAAAAACTCTTTATTGTTTACATAATGTTCAGATTTTTTCTTTGTTTTAGTCATAATTATATAATACTACATCTTGTTGGTTGTGTCAAGCTTTTTACTAATTTTTATACGCTTGTAGCTGCCCTTTCCTTTTTTAGATTTTACGACTCTAGGTGCGTATTTNGGTGTGTATAAATCTTTTGCGATTGTGTTTCTTTTTTTCATAGGTGCTTGACTCATTAGGTTTCTTTGATATAATACCTATGTAGGTGCTTTNCCAGGGANGCTTTAGCTAGTGAATTTTCTTACTAGGCATATCAAGGAATNTNTTTAAATCATCCAGTTTCTTGTTCTTTTTATTAGAGTTANTTTGTCTATCAATTTCATNATAGTCCTCATCTGTTAAATCTCTCTCTACAAAAGAAGGAAGTTTTTGATCCTGCCTACTTAAATTATCTACTAAATGATGGTATCTTCTTGTAAATGGCTCTGTCGCATTTGCAATAGTCATAATCTTATCTTTAGGTATTGTTATTATTTTATCATTAGTAAATCCAACCCATTTTACTAACGCAATATAATCAGATATACCATACTCTGTAATCTGTGGCACATACTTAATTAACATTGGCTCTGATAGCCTTAAAAGATGTGACTTATCTTTTACCTGCTCTTTTGGTATTATACAACAGATTTCTTCACCTGACACTAGACGGATTATTTTAACCATATTACTTTAAGTCCACACTATGTATTTCGTATGTGAACCCCTCCTCATTGTAAATATTTATTCTTTCCTGAAAGTGTGTTANNGTAAAGTTNTTNTTNTCTTTNTATGTTAGNTCNTCTGATATATCGTANAATGTNGCAGTTTCTTTGCTNTCACCNATTCTNAANCCTCTACCTATACTTTGTAAATTTCTTATNCGAGATTTAGAAGGACTAGCAAAAATAATGTTATGCAAGTTCCGTATATTAATGCCCGTGGAGAAGGTCCCATAACTGGCAACAATGACAGAATTATCGGTCTTTTCTGTAATCTCTCTAACTCGTTCTCTTTGCTCTGCGTCAACTCCTCCATAGACGAAGAAGACTTTTCGGTCTCCTGCTTTTGTTCGTATAAGTTCATATAAATCCTTCCCATGTTTTTCTACTAACTGAAATAGTATTAAGGTATTACCATTAAGTGCTGTCGCTAGATTTCTTATATACTTATTTCTTTTTTCACTTTGAGCTAAATACTCTAGTTCTTTGTGATATTTTTCTTTGTATATTGCTTTTGCTTCTGCCTCTGTATGTTTTAGGACTAAACAAATAATCTTTAAATCTGCTAATTGTTTTTTATCTATTAGTTCTTTTGTTGATACTACTTTATTTACTCTGCCAAACAGGCCTTCTAATACTAACTTATGTGTTTTTGTACCATCTAAAGTACCTGTCATACCTATACGATATTCACAATTGGTTAGTTTAGTCATTATTTTAGTTAACGAAACTGCCTTAAATAAGTGAGCCTCATCACCGATTACAGCACCGAAGTCAGCGAAAAAAGTTTTTGGCAATTTATATAATGATTGCCAGGTAGATATAACCACTCGTTTATCTTCCTCTATCTCATAACCGTGGTAGTTTCTACTTACATTTTTTTCTACATCATAACCATATGNCTTTAAANTCTTTNTATAATTGTTCTACTAATGATGTTGTTGGTACTATTATGAGTATATTATTATCTATCATGTTGAGATAATATCTCACTAGCATATATGCGATAAGTGATTTACCAGACGCTGTGGGTGATAATATTAGACCTCTCTCATATTGTACAGCATAACGAAAAGCGTCAATTTGATAGTCCCTCGGCGTGATGGATGTGTCTAGTGACTCTATTAAACCGTCCTGAGCGGCGGCTAAGAGATCGTTTTTTTTAAGTATTTCGTTGGATTCAACTATATCTACATTTTTTCGCTTACACCAGTCTTTTAAGTAAGGATACAATCCTACATATAATTGACCTGTGGCATACGAATATAATCGTATCTTTCCGTCCCAAACTCTGTTTCTGAATTGTGGTGTAAACTTATAACCAGGCACCTCAAACGAGAAGTAATCAGTTAACTCTCGTCTTATATCTGCTTCGGCTTCTATTTTAAGATATACTGAATTAAGTTTTTCTACCTTTAACACGCTGCTCATGTAGTTTTCTATCTGCCTCTGCCATCGCTTGTTGTTTCTCTGGCGATTTAAATTGAGGTGGTAAACCTAGATGAGGTCTGCCATCAAAGACGCAGTTCTCACCGTAAGGACCATCTACATTGTTATAGTGTAAAAATACTTGAGCATGATTTGCACCGATAAAGGGCTCACGCCAATGTTCTATTTCGCAACCTCTATAAACTATCATATCACCAGGTTTCATATGTACAGGTATACCTTTGTTACCAAAACCACCTGACTTATCTACCCACATAGGCCAATCATAACTTTCCCAGTTATTCTTTTTGCCTTTTAAATTATTATTATTNTATCCCAAACATAAAGTAGTTGACACCTCACAACTTGGTCTGTCTTTGTGTCGTTTTAAAACATCTCCTGTCTTATATAGTCGCCAGTATGAGTAAGTAGGTTTAAGATTTAAACCTGTAATATCTCTCATACCTTGTAGACCATATTGTAATAATGTCTCCATCGCTGGATCAGCATAACATGAATATGTATTTGGCACTTGTCTGTCTGTGTAAGTGCCGTCAACATCTTCTCTATAATCAGGCCATTTACTATTGACAAATGTTTTAGCACGATTTGCTCTCATTAAAGCATAACCATATAAGTAATCTGCAAGTATTGGTGGTATAAATTCTTTTATAACACAATATCTATTTTCTTCATAAAACTTTGCTGTATCTTTTATCGCCATGGTTTTCCTAAACTCCATAATACTAGTGAATATCTAGTGCCTCTAGTGACAGGTGTAACACAATGATATGTAAAACTAGGGAATATAATTATAGACCCTTGTGGTCTTATTTCTTCACACACTTTAAATCTTTTCTTTCCTGCGTGAGCACCTAAATCAAACTTTAAATTACCACCTGCATAGTTTTCAGGTTTTGTAAGATTAACCGTCATACTTATCTTTCTTACTTTATCCCACATATGCCAGTTGTCAGTATATCCTGGTGCTAAACTTTTCTTATCTCTTTTTGTAGGTATATCAGCTGCCCTCATATCAGGTTCTGGTTTACCATCTGGTCTCATAACTACAAAACCTTTGTCATCTCTTTTAGGTGGTTTGTATTGTTGTATCTTTGCTTTAGGATCAGTTATTCTACATGCAGCTTTGTAAACACTTAAAAAATCTGAAGAACCATCAGCATGCCAACCATAGAATCCACCGTTCTCTTTTCTGCCATGATACACCGTAAACTGAAATGACTCTGAAAAATCCCACTGCCAGTTCCAACCTGCTTGTTTATTTGCATGATGAATATAAGGATGAAATATATCGTACATCCATTTATCATTTAGCCATGAAACTTCACTATCTCTTACATATAATTTATCACCATCAATACCTTTTTTTGCTAGTGTTTCTCTTGTTGCACCACCAGCAGCTACATCTAATACTTTATTACCTTTTCTATCTACACCACCTTTTTCTTTACCATCAAAGGTTGAAGCTCTTTTAGATATACCTTTACTCTCATCTACTACCATTTTTGATAATCCATGAGCTATAATTTTTTGACACATCTCTGGCTTGATAGCTGAGAGATAGTACATGTATGAGTTTCTTAATTGCATTTAAATCACGCCACTTGTAAACTTTTTCCAATCAACAGCATTTTTAATTGTAAATGTACGATTAGATATAAGTTTTAAAGTCCTTTCTAAATAATTTACCGTTGTTTCTATATATGTTACCTTTTGCTCTAACTTATTTACNTCAGGATCAGACTTGATGTATTTGTCAACATCTTGTCTTAATACTTTTAAGTTAAAAGGTTTTTCCTGATACACAGCTGGGTCTGCCTTACCTGTGTAGTATTCCCATTTCTCTCTTGTAATTCTTGCTAAATCTTGTTCAGCAACCTTTAATAGATTACTATATTTGTTATGATACTTTGAATATTTGTTATGTAATTGAGGAGTTTTAAGGGATTCTAAATCAAGTTCAGTATCATTGATTTTTAAATCCTTATCTGCCAAATCTTGTAGTTCTTCTAATGTCATTATGTATTCACCTTATATTATTTATGGATATTTTATCCTATGGATATTATATCACAATCACTAAAAAAATCAAGCCTATGATACGGTTTCAGTAGTGACACCTGAACCCACACCTGCAAATTCATATATCTTATATGCAAATGTCACACTAGCAGTTAAATATTGTATATCAGTTTCTTGTTGATTATAGTCTAAACCTGATAATGATATAGGATATATATCTCTAAATCTAATCTCTAAATTTGCGTTATTTTTACTTGACAATACAAATAATGTTGCGTCTGAATATAAACCACCATCATCTTGTACTGCCTTTTTTATAGAGCCTAATTCTTTATTTAAACCTACATTTGAAGTAGTAGGATATCTGTCAGCACCTGCACCTTGTAATGCTCTAAATTGACTTGTATCTTTAGGAAAACCTAGTCCTGTTAACCAACCATGTATCTCTCTGTAATTTTCTAAATTCTCATCAACTAAAAAAGAGATATTAAGATTGTCATAATCTAATTTGTCGCCTGGTATAGGTATATCTTTAAGTGGTGTAGGTTGACTTGTATTACCTAACGATATGCCTGGTATGTTTGCAGCCGTACAAAAATATTCTACTTTAGGTAATTTGATTACACTAAACTTAAATTGTGTAGGTGAAGCGTAATCTAGTTTTGTAGGCTGTCTATTATTTGCGTTTGTAGTAGTCATACTACTATTTATCTGTTTGTTTATCTACTTCTTGCCACTCTTTTTCTGTGGCTTCTATGATAAGTTTTTGATCTGATTCTGATAATTGCTCACCTTCTTTCATNTTATCTATNNTATCCNNAAACTTATCCCATATATCAATATCTGGTTTATANGAACAAGATGATAGAAAAAGTACAATTATTATTATTAGATGTTTCATAGTAGTATTTATTAGGCTAAAAAAAAGGGGGCCGAAGCCCCCTTTAATTCGTTGTTCAAACAACATTATGGATTACATAATGTTTGTAACCTGTACTCTTCTGTAATATCTGTTTGAAGATAATGCAGTTAAGCCATCAGCTGTGATTGAACCAGTACCAGTCACATCACTACCAGCAAATGGGTTCGCTACTAGACCATATCTAGTTTTGAAACCAATTTTTGGTTGGAATGAGTCTTGTCCTACTGCTCTTACCATTTGTAGTGGTACATATGGGCAATAGAAAATACCAGCGTCATAAGGTGAAGTACCTTTATAACCAACAACATAGTATTGTTTCGCAGGTGAAGCGTTAGACGCCAAGTTTGCAGCATATGGGTCGATATATACTTTGTATTTACCGTTTAATACACCAGCAAAAGTGTTACCTGTGTCATCAACATTTAGATTGTTGTTTAACGCAGGAGTGTAGTCTAAAACACCAGCCATTTGTAATGCAGAGGCAACATCTGAAGAACAGATAATTATGTTACCTTTTCCTCTTCTTGTTCTCTGTGCGATTGTGTTTGCATCTCTCTCAACTTGGAACATTAATCCTTTGAATCTTTCAACAGACCATCTTCCGTTTGAGTCAGTATCTAAATCAAAGATACCTGCAGTTGTTGTGTTGATTGCAGCGTCTGAATTGTCGTTATCAGCAGCACCTACTTCAGCGCCTCTGTAAACTGATCTTACAACTTCTCTGTTGATCTCAGCAAGGATCTCAGCAGATAGGATGTTTGATAATTCAGTTTCAGCGTCTAAACCATGGATTGCTTTCAAGTCTTGTGCAAGTTCCATAGTGTATTCNGCTTTAAGAGCTCTTGACTTAGCAGTCACCGTTGATTTCTCAATTGAGAATGCCATTTCAGCAAATGAATTACCACTTGCGTCTCCTAGAGCTTCAGCCGCAGCTGTAGTCATACCAGTACCAGTAGTGTAGTTTGGACCTGCACCTGGAATTGGAGCGTCATTAAGCACAGCAGGGTTTTCTCCTGATTGTGCAGTTTGTGAGAATCCAGTATTCGTTGATGATCCAGCAGCATTTCTACCAGAAAAATCAGAATCAGCTTCGTTGAATAGAGCCTCTGTACCAGATTGGCTTGAGAATCTACTTCTCATAGCGAAAATTAGGCCAGTTGGACCAGACATTGGTTGCACACCACAGATGTCGTATGCAATCAAATTAGGCATAGCTCTTCTTACTAAACTGATAAGAATAGGATTCCAGTTTTGTATAGATGAACCAGTTGCGTTAGCAGGAGCAGCTTCAGACATAAACTGAGCGTCTTCTTTTAACGATTTTTCTTGGTTCTCTAAAACAACAGAAGTGACCGCTCTTTTATAACTATCGTTGATCTTTGGAAGATCAGGATGGTCTAAAACAGGCTGCCACTTGTTTTGTATAGATTCAGATAAAAACATTTTTATCTCTCCTTTTTCTCTTTTAGTTTAATTAAACCACTAACAAGTTAATATAACTTCTTAGCTTTTGTTTTACTAATTGCAGCTGTATATGCAGCCATAGACTCTGATAAATCAACATCAGCAGTCGGTTCTGTTGCAGCTACTTCATTAGATTCGTTATCACTTGCTTTCTGAGCAGGGAAGTAAGAAGCTTTTAAAGTTTCTACTTTTCCTCTGTAATCAGCAGCATCCACATATTCAATACTTTCTGCTAAACCTTTAAGTTTTTCAGCTTCAGTATCAGCAAGATCACTAGAAACGTCATTTATAATTTCATCTCTAGCAAATTCGCCAATTTTCTGATTTAACTCAACATTAGTTTCTAACGTCTTGTTCATTTCTTCTTTTAACTTAACGATTTCTGCAGCTTGATCTTCAACAACATCAAATTTACTATCTGGTAAATCAATGTAGTGAGTTTCAAAAAGTTTCTTCATGCCACCGATAAAGTCTTCAGTAATTTCTGACTTTAGACCTTTTTCAATAGCAAGTTCGTTGTCTTTCATCCAAGACTCAACAACGTAATTTAGATAAGCGTCAACTTTTTCTACGATTTCTTCCTTAGTTTCTTCAACTTTGTCAGCAACTTTAGATTCGTATTCNCTTTCTAATTTCTCAATTTCTTCTACAAGTTTTGCTTTAACAGCACTTTCAAAGATAGTTGCAGCTTTTTGTTTAAACTCTTCCGATAGTTCTTCACCATCTGTAAGAGCAGAAACATCTTCTTTCATGTCCATATCTTTTACTTTGTCTTTAGCAGAAGCCTTGATTTCTTTTTTCTTGTCTTCTTCCTCTTTCATGTCTTTATGGTAAGAAGCCATCATTTTCTCTTTGTTCGCAAGTTCTTTTTTCATTTTATCAATTTCAGCTTTCAACTCTTTCTTTTCGTCTTCAGCTTCTTCTTTCATCTCTTTGTCTTTTTGAGATTTGATTTCTTTCTTATCATCATGTGCTGTTTCTTTTTTATCTTGCGATTTTTTAAGAGCGTCTAAAGCAGCTTTAGGCATTTCACCTTCGTTCATGTCTTTTTCTTTTTCTACTTGAGCTTTTAACTCATCTTTTTTATCAGACATTTCTTTTTTCATTTTTTCGATTTCAGCCTTAATCATTTCTGATTTTTTGTCTTCTGCTTCTTTCATCTCTTTATTTTTGTCATTCTGAGCATTCATTTTTTTGATGTCAGCTTGTGCTTTCATCATTTTTTCTTTGTCAGCCATAGCTTTCAAATCTTCTTTTTCTTTCTCGTCAGCTTCTTTGACATCTTTTTTCATATCTTCATAAGTTTCATCTTTTTGTTTCATGTCATTTTGAGCTTTAAGAGATTGCATTGGCTCAGCAGGTTTTGCACTTTTTTGTTGTGGGTCACCAGTGATGTGGTTTACCCCTTGTGCGAAATCAATTTTGCCATCAGTTGGGCTTGTGACAGCCTTTGTGATAACATTCTGAATAGTTGCGCCTAAAGATTTAGGTGCTTCTGCTGGAGCGGCATTCTTTTTAGGAAGATCAGCTTGTGCCTGAACATCTTTTTTACCGTTTTCCATTTTTGGTTCCTCTTAATTATTAATGTTAATTTGCAATAATGGACTAAAAATAGTCAATTATTATTTATAAAATTACAGCTTTTTAAGAAAACTCTCAAAGACTTGAGCGTTAATCTCTGCTCTTCTCATTCTGTCTTCTTTATCTACCTGTGATTTTAATTCTTTAACCTCTGCTTCTTTCAAAATCCCATTATCCCAAATCCATTCTTTTCCTTCCATAATGCCTTCTACGAAAGCGTCTGGAGCAGATGGATCAGCAACTATATCAGCTGCTGTCGCAAGGTAAAAATCGTTATTGACTACATTGGCACCTTGACTATTTGATAGTGTGCCCATACCTCGGGAAGAAACGCCTAATCTTGCACCTTCATCTATAAGTGATTTCACAATTTTTCCATATGGTGTGTCTAGGACTCTTGCTTCTCCGATAAAATTATTGCCTTCTGGATATAGAGCTTTAATCATGTGTGATACTCTCTCTAGGTTGACGGTTGGGCCGTCTGGATGTCCTAGTTCACCGAACGCTCTATTTTTATTGATAAATTCTCTGTTGTATCTTACAACTTCTCTTTGAAGAATCTCTTTTGGATACATTCTGCCATTTTTATTCTTAATGTCAGATTGCATAAAGATACCTTTGATGGCATAGTTTTTCTTGCCATTAGTTTCTTCTACAATGTATTCCGCTTGTTCTATTTCTTCGGTAATTAATTTCATTAGTATCTATCTCTTAATTTCTCTACTAATATTTATACAAATTTTTATCTAAACTCGGCAATAATTGTGTAATTATCACCACTTGCAAAATTTTTTGTTGAAAGTAAAACATCGCCTGTTGGTGTTGTAGCGTTGTTTGTAATCTCATTACCATCAGCTCGTAAGTCCCAAAAACCGTGACCTGACAACAAAACTGCGGTAGCATTTGTTGCGCCATCCCATATCAATTCTACTGCTGATTTACTATCTGAAGTATTAATAGACCAATATAGTTTAGATATTTTTCTATTACCATCTTCAGTCATAAAAGTTAAAGCAGAAGCGTCAACTTTTGTGACATCTGTTTCACCTGTACCGTCAGAAAAATTTGTGAGTTTAGTTGTAAATTTAACACCTGAAGTATCTGCTATTGTTAAACTTGAAACCGTATCAGCCATTTGTAAATCCCTTTTCTTTTCTAAATTCTACTACTATGTTATATTTTGTTATCGTACTATCAGACGATACAAGTACATCACCTGTCGGGTTTGATAGGGTTGCACCTGTATCACCTTGTTTAATTCTTGGTTCATCTTTTTTTAAACCGTAATTACCTCTGTCACTAAATTGTGTTGACACTTGTTCATCTGTTTCTGCGTCAAAGAAAAATGTTAAATTTCCTGTGCCGAGTATCTCATAATAAATGTGTGCAATTGACAAATTAGGACTAGCCGTTGCGCCTGATAATTCACTTGCGTCTAATAATAATTCTTTTGTTTCACCACCCAACCCATTTGCTTTTACAATAGTTTTTTTACTATCGTCAGCCAGTGTAGTCGTGGTGATTGCCATTATTACGAACCAAAACCAGTTGTCTTCTTAGCTTCAATATAAACAAAACCATCACAACCACTTTCTGGTGTGACCGTTATATCTGCGTCTGTAGCGTTACCTGGTTGTGTTGCAACATTTTTTATTAACGCTTCATCATAAGTACCAGATGTACTACCTGCTAATCTAATTGCTTCAGTTGTTCCTGAACCAGTATAAGCAATAGTCACAGCAGCGTCTAAACTCCAGACTACTTTACTAACCTCTAGTTTATCTCCTGAACCTTGGGCATTAGATAATCCACTTGCGTCAATAGTTGCAGCCGAACCATGATTATCAAAGTTAATTAAAACTCTTACCATGTTTGCAGAATCAGTTATTGTTCTTTGTACTACTGCCATTACTATCTCCTTAAAATTGTTAATGTTTCTTTATCAAAATAATTCATTAAATCATTCACACTTACATTATACATTTTAGAGGCTGCTTTGACATTTTTTTCAAAGTCAGCAATTACATCTGCTGATTTATCAGCAGCTCTAAAAACCATATCTACAGCTTTCTTCATTTTAGGCGATAACTTATTGTACTGCCTAGTTCGCTTGTAGTCGTTGCCTTCAGTAATACTTTCTTCTCTAAATTTACTGAGCGTCTTCTTCACTTGGTGTTTCCTCTGCTGGTGTTTCTATGTTCTCTCCTGAGAATACATCAACTTCAGGTGCTTGCACACCTTGTTGTCCTGTAAACATAGATTTTGCCACATCAGTTTTAGCGTCATCTAAAGTTGCACTAACTTTATTTGCCATAGCGTCATTAAAGTTTTTTTGTGCTTCTGCATTGTCGCCTTTATCCAAGTTATCAACAAAATTTTTTAAATCTTCTTTACTCATCTTTTATCTCCGTTTCATTATTAGTTTGATTAGGTTGTTCCTCTTCAGGTTGTTCAGCCTGTATTTCACCATCAATTTCTTTTTGTTCTAGTTCGTTTTGTTTTAAGATTTTAGTTCTAACATATTGATGACTAAAATACTTACCAACATATTGTTCTAAATCTCTTGCAAGATTAATTCTTTCTCTCATCATTTCAGAGTTTTTTAATTCTGCAAAGTATCCATCTTGTAAGAAGTTATATGTTATATCGTTTTGTAAACCATCCCATTCTTCAGGACTAATTACACCTTTTAAGACAAGCTGTGTCTTTAAAAGATCATGGAATAACATGGTAAATTTCTTTCTTAATCTGCCTATAAATTTAGTAAACTTAACTTCATCTCTACTAATTTCAGCTGCACGACCTAGATTGAAACCTGAACCACTTTCTAATCTACTAATTGGTACATTTAAAGAACGATATAGTTTTCTTTGGAAGTATTCTATATCTTCTATTTGTCCTAGATTTTGACCACCAGGTAAAGTAGTAATTTCTGTACCTCTACCACCCTCTCGTCTTGGTAACCAAAAGTCTTCTAACATTGACATATAGTTTCTATCATCTCTGATCTCACCTGTACTTGCGTCATATACAAGTTTATTTCTATATCTAGCCATAACATCTCTTAAATATTGTTCGGCCTTGATTTTAGGTAAGTTACCTACATCAATATAAAATATTCTTCTTTCAGGTGCTCTTGCAATTCTGTATATAACAACAGCGTCTTCAATCATTCTTAACTGATTAACAGGTTTAATTGCTTTGTGTAGATAAGATAAAACTAAATTATGTGACATATCTATCAAACCTGAAGGGCANTATGTAATAGCGTCTGTGGCAATCTTTGCACCACCTACATTAGAAGCTGCTGTAGGATGTATTCCTTTTTCATTATATAAGAAATATTCCTGAAACTTATCAGTAAATGACATTGAACCTGGNACGCCATCTACTCTTTGTTTTCTTACTTCTCTTACTTTTTTGATCTTTCTAGGATCAATGTATCTTAATTCTGTTATCCCTAATCTTGGCGAATCTTTATCAATGATTTTATGATAATATAATCTGCCATCTACATACCATCTTCTAAAGATGTCATGTCCTTTTATATCAAACATTAATAATTTAAGTACCTCAGAAAATGAATCTCTCATTTTCTTTTTGATAGAATCACTATATGCTATCTTANTTAAATCTAATTGTACTGATTGTTGATTTTCATTAGAAACTATTGCTTCTGAAACAATATCCTCTATCGCAAGGTCACACTCGGGATGTAATGCCACCTCTCTATATCTTCGTATTAAGTCTAGCTCGTTTCTAGCACTAACATCAAAGCCACCATAAGACGCAAAAAACCCACCAGCGGGGACGACTTGTGTGCCGTCGTCCGCTTGTGGTGGAACTATATTTTGTCTTGGATCGGTTGACTTGGCGCCTAAACGCTCTATCTTAAACCCAAAAAGTTCTGCCATAATTTATCTCCAATTCTACTTAATTATTTAGTCGTCTATTAAGTAGTTGTATTTGTTTCAAAGTATTGGTATCTATGCGTAGCAGAAAAAGATTCTACTGCGTTATTAGTACCATAATCCAGAGCAATATCATCCAAAGTTGTTGGGAACATTCCTCTGAAAGTGTATGATTTAATCACATTTCCGTTTCGGTCTAATTGGTCAACGAAAGCGTCAACTTGATAGTCAGCTGGGTTAACAAGTCCTTCATTATCAGACATGTTATTGATACCATTTAACCATCTCTCATATGCGTTTCTTATTAAGAAGTCAGTATCATTTAAGATAGTAGTTGACCATGTAGCAAATGTTCTATCACCTGCAACATATAACTCCCTACCTCTAAATGGTATAGCAACTTCTCCCAAGGTCATTCCTGGTAGACTTGTTGATGTACATAAGAAAGACATTGTTTCAGTCTCCCCACCTACACTTGCAAATCCTGGGAAAGGCATGGTAACTCTAAACTGATTGGCACGAGCTCCACCGCCTCTTAACTTACTTTTAAAGTCATTTATATTTGGCATGGTTCTACGCTCCTATCACTTCTTCAAACGATACGCCTGTTCTAGTCGCAACGAAAGTTAAAGTTATAAAGTTGATTGATCTAGCAGGTTTGACAAAGATGTCAGCTCTAAATTCATTTCTATCAATGACATCGCCTGTATTGTTTGTTTCGTCACAAACAACTAAGAAGTCTGTAATACCTCTTCGGCCTTGTACATCTCTTAGGAATGGCTCAACTATATTTCTAAATTGTGCTCTTGTAAATTCNTCATTAAATTCAAAGAGTTGNAATTTAGAAGCAGTTGATATNGCCTTNTCTAATGTAATGAATAGTCTTCTTACATTGATTCTATCAAAAGCACTTGGTGATGATAATGCTGTTTTATCTCCAAACAGAACAGTTCCTTGTCCTGGGAAAGTACAAACAGGATTTATCCTTTTCATGTATAACTCATCTCTTTGTGATTTAGTTGGATTGAAAGCAAGTTTAACAGCGCCTCTTACATTCCCTCTGTTGAAACCAGCAGGTGAGAACCAAGAATCTGCTACTAAGTCTGTTCTTGCAGCTAATCCAGCAATGTCTCCGTTCAAAGGAACGAATCTATATACATCACTATATTTGTCATACATATATTTGTATCCACTATCAAATACACAATAACTAGATGAGCTTCTAGAAGAATAAAAATCTAGAACATTATCTTTTTGTGTTTCTGAATTTGATACATTAACTACATCTGCTCTTTCAGGTGAAGCAAACACAACAGCGTCTTTTCTAATTTCAGCAATTGTAATTAGATTATCAACATGTGTGCCATCGCCTGAACCAGCTATGATTAATCCAACATCTACTGTTTCAGCGTCTTGGAATTTTTCATAAGCAGTTTTCTTTTGTCCAGTAGTTACACTTGAACCATCAGCACCACCAGATAGTGATTCTAATGTAGGTGTGTCTACTGCTGTAAATGTTGTACCAGAAGCGTTTGACCCCCAATTAGTACCTGATGTATTATGGTCCATCCAATAAACATGTTGTGATTTTGCATAAATTACATCTGGATAATAATTTGTATCTCCTTGAGGAGTTTTAGCGTCAGCCGCTTTTGATAATTTTTCGTAAGTCTCTAAAACTGAACCAGGTACGCCTGTAACATCTCCGTCTTCATCTACTACGACAACATGAATTTCATCGCCAGAACCTGAACGGTCAGATACATAAGGTGAAGTACCAGGACCAGTTCCTACTGAATCGTAATATCTCCATCTTCTTCTTACATTTGCACCATCTGTTATTGTTGTTAAGAGACCTCCACTTCCACTATCTTTTTGAACAATTGTCAAAGTGTGTGTAGAAATGTTTGTTATTCTATACTGATGGCCGTCATCATAGTCATTAGTTGCAGCTGTTGTTGAAAAAGAAATAATGTCTCCCACATTTAATTGTGTTCCGTCTGTTACTACAATTGTTGTATCTCCGACAGCAGTTGAGCCATCATTGACTGTTGTAGCACCTTCTTCTTCGTAAGCAGTTGCACTAGGACATGTAGACACCAATAAAGTATTCCCATGAGCACCAGCAGTTCTAGCTGCAAAAGTTCCGACAACGCCAGAACCATCAGCATAGTTATCCTGATAATGGGTAGTATTTTTAATCTGTAANCCACAACCNGTTGTAGTTGCGTTCACCAGATTAGTCTGTGNAGCTCGTACTACTCTTANNGANTTAGANTATTGTAAAAAGTTAGCNGCNGNAAAAAAGACTTCAAAGTTATTTGAATCNGGTTCNCCGAANGTNTCTACTAAATCATTCTCACTAGATATACTTACTATCTCATCTAAAGGTCCTTTGCGAAATTCTCCAGCAATGGCGCCTATTGATGTAGAGACAGCAGGAATAATCCTAGTTAAATCTCTCTCTTGTACGAGAACACCAGGTGATACTTGAAATGCCATAAGGTTATTCTCCGTTAATTTAATATTAAATTAGTGACCATAGTTGTATTATTCATACTCCATAAATAAAAAATTTCACTACACATATTTATAATATTACTAAAGTCTAATTATTCNCCNTTACGAACCACAGGNTGCCATACTGTACCATACATGTCTACNTCNGTTTCTTCGCCAGGTCTTTCTATNCCATCATCTACGAAACCAAAGGGTGCCATGTCTTGTTCTATNAGATTTTGTTGNTCNACATANAGTTGATTTCTGATATTTGAATCTGTTAATTCTTTAAAATACTCTTGATTAGACAACCAACCAAAGATAACTAAACACATCATCAAGTCATCATTTGTTCCGTCTTCTGCCTGCCATGAAGAACCTCTTTTAGAAAATGTAGACATTTCTTCTATGATATTGAAATCGTTAATTAAAATTTTATCTGATTCTATCAATGTCTTAATATTTGAACAACCTAATTTTTTGATTGATTTTGTCATTCTAACACCTAGTGATGACCCTCTACCAGAAAAACCAGCGCCCAATACTTGACCTGCACGACCTCTTTGAGTTGTCATTAACAGATTTTCATACTCAGTTTCATATTGTAATGTATCTGCTATNTGTTGACCTAAATCATTTACTTCTACTAATACATGTGCTTTATTATAACCTGTGCAAACTTGATGTATAATATTAGGAAATACAAATGGTTTAATTTCATTGTTTCTATATTTTGCAACAACACGATAAGGCACTTGTGAACAATCTAACATCACAAACGCTGAATAGTCATTCGTTGTACCTCTTGCGACATCAACAGTACATACATATGTTTTGCCCTTTACAGGTTTCTCATACATATCTAAACCACCTTTAGATTCTATCGGTGTTAAGTGTGGCATATTTTTAATCTTTGTAGGTGCAATAAGTGTATCAACAGAACCTAAGAAATCACATTCAAACTCTTGTTGAAACTGTTCAGCAGAAGTGTTTCGTATTGTTTCTTCTTTCCACTTTTCATCACGACCAGGNACNTCTGACCAATGCACTTCGATAGGTATATAATCATTTTGTTTATTTTGAGCGTCTACCCATAGTTTGTAGAACATATTCATGCCATGAGGTGTTGATACAATTATCATCTTAGTTTTTTGACCAGATGATATTGTAGGATATACAGATGAGAAAAACTGTTCGGCAATATTTGCTGGTACGAAAGCAAACTCATCTAAGAATATGATGTTGTATGAACCACCACGAATTGCACTTGATGATGTTGAGGCAGCCACAATACTAGATTTGTTTTCTAATTCTATNGACCCTTTGTTCCAGTTTATNACACCTTGTTGTAACCACTTAGGTAAGTTTTCATATGCAAGTTGTAGTCTGCCTAATATATCTCTAGCAGTTGATGATTTGTTTGCGAGTATAGCAATGTTACAATTAGGATTAAACAATGCATAATGCAATAGATAAGAGACAATGGTTGTTGATTTACCAGACTGTCTAGGCAGTTTACATATAGTAAATCTTTCTTTGTGCATTGTCTGTACCATTTCTTCTTGAAATCCATACATATTAAAAGGCACAAGTCCTTCATCTAATGATACAATTTGCACATACTTAGATATAAAATATAGTGGGTCATTTTCACATTTGCGAAACTCTATGACCTGTTCTTTTGTAAACTCAACAGGTGTATTTACTTTTTTTAAGTTAGGATTTCCTAAGTAAGCGTCAGACATATATGCCCTCTATGTGTGTATAACCTAGTTTTATTGCTGTAGTAACTCTTTGACTACCCTTAATTACTTTTAGTAAACCTTGTTTATATGGTTTACCCAATGCACCATATGTACCTTTGTTTGTACATTTGTGTACTTCAATAGGATTTATCATTTCAGCACCATTGAGTATATCTTCTAAAACAAATCCGTGTTTAGTAATTGCTAAATCACTTATCTGAAATATCTCTGTGTTTAGTGTTGATGACTTTGCTTTTAGTATTTTCATCTTTCTTTAACATCTTTTGTAATTCAGCAGTTGAACCTACAAATAAAGCATTTTGAATTTTAGTGTCGGCAGTTTTAGGTAATTCTTTTAAATCTTTTAATTTTTTATTTAAATCTTGTAATTTATCAACAGTATCACTTACTTGTTTTATGCCATTTAATGCTACTTCATATGCTCTTGGATGTTCTCCTTCTTTTGCGACAGCAAGTATGCCATCTATTGCCTCTTGACCTTTTTGTATTAAATCGTAATACGCCTCTCTAGAATAATCATGGTCGTTATCTACATCTGTATCTTTATCATCTTTTCTTACAACAGCAGGCGGCTTAGATTCTGGTTTAGAATCTTCAGTTTCTACTCCTAGATATTTGTTTATTATATCATCTGTTGCCATTTAACTATTTATCTTTTTTAGTATAACCAGGCATNCCAGGTCCTANTCTTNNATCNNATNNNTCTTCATTACNTTTTANATCTTTTGTTTGTCTATANTGTATAAAAACTTGACTACAACCTTTATCAAGTAAAGGNTTTCTCCAATGTTCATTNTCACAACCCAAATATATCATACAATCACCAGGCTCTAATAAAACTTCAATACCTTTTTCTCCAGGAGAAATGTATTCATCATTTTCTTTATCAAGGTAACCATTTTCTGGATTTGGGTCTATGTAAATCGGCCATAGGTCACCACCCAAATTTATAGTGCCTGATATTTCACACGAACCCCTATCTTTATGTCTTTTTAATTCATCTCTTTGTCTATAATTTCTAGCATAAGAATACATCTCTGTCAATTCAAGACCGGTTTCTTTTTCAATTCTGGGTTTTAAATCTATCATCATATTATCAAACAAAAGGTCCCCATATAAACTATACGCATGTGGAACTTGTGGGTCATTAAAAATTCCATAATCTTTTGAAAAAGGATTTATAAACCTATTATCTAACATTGTGATACACACTTTTTCTTTGTTTATTATATAATCATAATAAATCTTTACTAATTCATCTGATAATATTTTTCTAATTACTATATACTTTTTATCGTGTAAACTCATTTCCAATTTTCTCCTAATGTCCACATTACTAATGAATATCTTACTCCTTTTGTTACAGGTTCTACTTTATGCCATAAAAAACTAGGAAATACAACAAGGGAACCTTGTTGTTTAAATTCTGGAGGTGGGCTCATTATATTATCTTCTTGGTGAGAATCTAAACCTCTTAAATTAAATTTTAAATCTCCGCCTTCATAATCTTCTGGTTTTGATAACTGTACACTCAGAGATAATTTTCTCTGCATATTTTTTAAATTCATTGGGTTTTTTATACTATCATTATGCCAGTTATAATGACCTTTAGGTTGATATTCTGTAAACTGAACATCTTCGTATTTACTAATATTAAATCCCCAAGATTTATTTGCATACTCAACAAAAGGACACAATTCTCTAAATACCCAAGAATCTTTAATCCATTCAGTTTTTGAATTTCTAATTTTTTCCGTATGTTTTTCTTTTTCTTTATTAGACAACATATCTTTACTAGCACCTGTTTTTGCTTCTTCAGGATTTAAAGACTTACCAAATTGAATAATATCTTCACAAGTATATGAAGGTATTGCTCTGGGTAAATGATAAAAATAAGTATCTAATAACATAACAAAATCACCTGTTAATTATATAAAACTATTTATAATTCTGATTCTAACACTATTCTTGCACTTGCATTATTTGTTCTCAGACTAACAGTATCTCCTACAGTTCCCGAAACATTGTCATCTGTAACCTGCAATAGACAACCATTTGGATGTGTAAACTCTACACCATCAATATTATCAAATAAATCAGTAGTGCCTCTTGTATTAGCTGCCCAATAATTACTGCCTGTGGTTACTGAAACAGTAGGAGTTGCTCTCATAGACATAGACAATCTAGCGTCAAAAACAATTTTATTAGCTGCATTATAATGTCCATTACCGAATGAGACCTGATTAGATGTATTACTTTGAGCAGAACCATCTGTTATTACTTGACAATATCTTTGACATCTTTTTAATGACATTGCTTGGTCTTCAAACTGAAATGGTGGTTCTGTTCCCTCTGCAAAAGTGCCTAATTCTAATTGTACACCTGTTAAATATAATTCATTATCTGTGCTATCAAAAAATGAATCTATACCCACATATCTATCTGCGGCTGATACATCAGTCCAAGTTTCATTTAATGTGCCACTTGTATAATCTGTGCCAGCATGTATTTGAAATTGCACATTTAAACCAGCTGCATTAGTATAAGTAAAATCATCATCAGTAGAAGTATCAGCAGGAAAATTAATTACATGTTTTGTCCAAGATGTAGATACTGTAAATGTTTTTGCCACTCTCCTATTATTAGGAGCGTCATATAATTCACAGATGTAAGTTTTTGCTGTGCCTTTTGCCCAAAATACAACAGTAAATGTTGAACAATCAGCAGTTCCTTTATTAATTAATCCTAATTCTTGACCTTCTAGGCCTTGATAAATTTGACCCCATTCAGAAGCACCTATACTNGTATCTGCTGTTGTGCAATCTAATTTTAGAGAATGTTTAAATGGTTGACCTGTAGGAACATCTGTGCTTTGAGATGATGTAAGTCTNCCTGCTGTATTAGCAAAGTTATGTCTCCATCCATCAACAGTTTCATATTCATTATTAGCACCTATACCTGTTACACTAGTTGCTCTTTGTGCTATTCTCATATCACCATTTCTAAGTATTGGATATGCATGNNNTCTATTAATTTTTTGTGGTCTACTAACAATGTTAGCAACATCTCTATTAATTGTCATTTTTAATCAGCGTCTTCTGTTGTGTTTCCGTCAATAGCATCCCATGCTTGCCAATCTTGATAATCAACATTATTTTCATCTAAGGGGATAAGCTTAACATTTACAGGTTCACTTTGGGCGTCATCCCACCTTTTAATACATTGTACTGTATCTGTTACAGGGTCTTTTACTTTTTTATATCTTACAGTCATTTCATTCCTCCTTTACATTATTTATAACTCGGAACTCATCAATATTTTTACAGTTGAAGAACCACCATAAACAAGGGCATAACTACCTTGTGTTAATGAAAATGCTTGACCAGCGGATGCACTATTACAATTTAGTGTAATTCCATGAATACTGCCAAACTCTGTTCCGGTTATTGTATCAGTTGTATCAAAACTATCTTCAGAATTCCACCTTATATCATCATTGTTAGTATTTTGCACTATTGATGGTGTTGTTCTCATTTGTCCTCTTTGCATTGTATCTATTTTAAGTATAGATGAAGAATAAGCATTTCCATGACCTATTGCTTTGTTGCTTTCTACTGCTCTTAATTGTGCATATCTATCACATCTAACATAAGTAGTCATTACATCTCCTGTATATAAAAAATTAGGTATTGAATCTGAATCATATCGTCCTATTTCCATTTGTAATCCTGTTAATTTTATATCACCATCTGTTGAGGCAAAAATATTACTACCACCAACATGAGCATTGGCACTAGTAGTAGATTCCCATTCTGTCGCAAGTGTGCCTGATGTAAAGTCTGAACCTGCACTAAAAGTAAATCTAAGTCTTAAACCTTCTCCTATATCACTATTTGGAC
>FUFK010051569.1_pt1 | contig 34143 bp, 47 predicted proteins | sample 1021851 | NCBI WGS metagenome assembly FUFK01 (sample SAMEA51879418, study PRJEB19060) | metagenome | reverse complement strand
GGTAATTGGACAGCGCAGAAAATTTTTAGATATGGACACTTTCAATCAAGGTAATTTAATAGGCTACTAGAGCTTCATATGGCTACACAGAGAGAAGTTGCAGAACATTTAGACTTATCAGTCAAAAGAGTGTCAGAACTCATTAGAGATGGAATCTTACCTAGTAAAGTTGGCAGAAGTCCTTTGAATATAGATGTCTGCAGAATCGCTTATATCTCATATCTTAGAAAACTAGGTGGCTACAACAAAAAAAGTGGCACTGGTGACATTACAGAGGAGAAAACCAAACTAACTGCAGCTCAAGCAAGAAAAGCTGAATTAGAAGTTGAGCAACTAGAGGGCAATCTAATACCTGCTGCATTAGTACAAGATACATGGATTGATTATGTAGCTAATGCCAGAGCTAAACTAATAGCATTGCCATCAAGAATCGCACACCAAGTCATAACAGTTGAGAACTATCCAGAAGCAGAACAGATCATTAAAGATAAAGTTTATGAAGCACTAGAAGAACTAGGAGAAAATGGAATACCAACAAAATATAGAAAAGGTGATACAGCAGACCAACCAGATATGGTCACCACCACCAAATCTGCAAGTTAGTTCTTGGTCAGATAATTACAGAAAACTATCACCAGAATCTTCTGCTGAAGCAGGTCAGTGGAGAACTGATAGAGCTGAATATCAACGTGAGATAATGGATGCCTTTAATGACCCAAATATTGAAAGGATTGTGGTCATGACTAGCTCACAGGTTGGCAAAACTGAAATACTNCTTAATGCTATTGGTTATTACATAGACCAAGACCCATCACCTATGCTTATTGTGCAACCAACATTGCAGATGGGTCAGTCATTCTCTAAAGATAGGCTTGCAGGCATGATTAGAGATACAGAAAAGATTAGAGAATGTGTTAAAGATGCAAAAAGCAGAGATAGTGGCAATACAACCATGCATAAAAAGTTTGCAGGTGGTCATTTATCTATTGTAGGTAGCAACAGTCCTGCAGGTTTAGCATCAAGACCAATCAGAATCTTGCTTATGGATGAGGTAGATAGGTGGGAAACGTCAGCAGGTAGTGAAGGTAGTCCAGTTAGTTTAGCTGTAGCAAGAACTAAAACCTTCTGGAATCGCAAGATTTACATGTGTAGCACACCAACNATTAAAGGTTTATCTGCAATTGAATCTGCTTTTGAAGAGTCAGACCAACGTTATTACTATGTGCCATGTCCAGAATGTGACCACAAACAAGTATTAAAGTGGAAGAATGTTGTTTGGGAAGAAAACAATTATGAAACTGCAGCTTATGCATGTGAAGAATGTGGTTCTGTAATTGATGAAGCTAAAAAACAATGGATGATTAAGAATGGTGAATGGAGAGCAAGTGCAAGCAAAAGTAAAACTGCAGGCTTTCATATTTCAGAGCTGTATTCTGTTTGGTCAACATGGGCAGATATGGCAAAAGCATTTCTTGAAGCAAAAAAGAATCCAGAAACATTAAAAACATGGGTCAACACTTCTTTAGGTGAAACATGGGAAGAACAAGGTGAAGCTGTTGAGTATGAAACACTACTTGAACGTAGATTAAATTATGATCACACTTCAGTTCCAGAAGATGTGCTTGTAATCACAGTTGGATGTGACGTACAAAAAGACAGAATTGAATTACAAACTGTTGGGTGGGGTAAAAATTATGAAGCATGGGTTTTGGATTACAAGATTCTCTGGGGTGACCCTAATGCATTTAATGTCTGGTCAGATTTAGATGCTTACCTAAAGAAAAGATTTAAAACTGAAACAGAGAGAATTATCCCTATTTCATGTTGCACAGTTGACTCTGGTGGTCACCACACACAAAGAGTTTATGAATTTACAAAGGAAAGACAGGCAAGAAGAGTGTTTTCTATTAAAGGTTCAAACCAAACTGGTAAAGCAATAGCAAATAGACCAACTTTTGTTGGTAAAAATAAAGCTGTCTTATATCCAGTTGGAACTGACACAGCAAAAGAAGCAATCTTTGCAAGATTATCTACTGACAAGGAAAGTACAACGCTGCATTTTTGTTCAGACCTTGATGAAGAATACTTTAAGCAGCTCACAGCAGAAAAAAGAGTCACTAAGTTTGTCAGAGGTAAAAAATCTTTAGTCTGGAAACAGATCAGACCAAGAAACGAAGCATTGGATACTCTGGTTTATAACTTTGCAGCTATCTACATCCTTAATCCTAACTTTGCTGTCATTGAGGAAAAAATACTTACAAATACAGCAAATTTAGCTGAAAACCCTAAAAAAAGGCGAAAAATAGCAAAAAACACCACAAATTTTGCTACTTCATGGAAATAATTGTAGATATATAAGTATATATCTATATAATTAGTTGTATGTTTACACAAATTACTAAGGAGCAAAACATGAACTACAAGCAAATCAAAAGACATAACAGCAAAGAGTGGAAGAAGTACGAGGACAGCTTACATAACTGGACTGGTGCTATCTATAAACCACAAACACACAATCTTGGTGCTTACATAAAAGAAGAAGCAACTTCAGCAGAAGGCATGACACTTTGGGACACAATATCTTTTCATATGTATAACCCAAATGGTCTATTTGCACAGCTTCCAGTTTATGAAGATTTTATTTTGATAGATGAGCCAGATAAGGTTAATGCTTCATATGCAATTTACACAAAGTATGATAACTATCATGCTGAAGTAATTAGAGAGTTGAGATACAAAAGAAAAAGACTAAAAAAATGGAATGTTAATTATCATTTGGAAGCTCTGAAAAAAGATATTAACAAAGCTAGAGCATTAATGGTGGAGATGAATCTTAAAGGCTCACTTAAATACAAAAACAGTGAGGTGGCATAATGGCTAGACCAAGAGATTATCAAAGAAGCAAAGTCTATAACTGGGAAAATTCCCAGTTATGGTGCGAGAAAAAACAGATGCTTACACATAATGAAGTCTTGGCATCTCTTAAAAAATTAGGAAAAATATTTGGCTTTCAATCTTCTGTCAAATTTTCTACTGGTAGGGGTGCTAGTCGTGCAAATAGATTTGGCATGACTCTTAAAGAATGGGGTATGTGTTATGGAGTTATCCTGCATGAATATGCTCACATTCTTTGTGACAACTATTTGCTAGGCAACACAGATCATGGAAAGCATTTTGTTACTGTGTATTGTGTATTGCTTAATAAATTACATCCTTTGCAACCATCTTATAAAGAGCTGTCTGCATCTTTAAGAGATAGGAATATTGATTTTATTGAATTTGATTACATAGAAGATATTTTAAATATTTCAAATAGAAACAAACCTTTTGTGAACTTTAGGGAAAATCCAATCGTTCCTGCAGAAAAGAAAAAAAGGACTTCACCTAAAAAAAGAGTAGAAGCATTATTACTAGAATATCCAAATATCAGCATTGATAAAGATCATACATTCTGGGTTTACTGTGATGATGTTATTGATGACCCTTATTATGATGAGCATTATTGTGATACATGGAAGGAAGTTGAAGAGAAAGTAAATCATTATGTGCAACTGCTAAATCAACAGCACATCCAACCTAGATATCCATATTCAAGATACAGGCTTGAAGTAGATGTAGCTGCAAGAAAAAATATTTAACTTAAATATTTAAAATACTAAAGGCTCTTAATTGAGCCTTTTTTGTTTTTGGCTTGACAATTTCTACACAGACCTTAGTGTTTTACTAGGATGTATCTAACATTATGAGGTTTTTATTTGGCTAATAAATTCGATTCAGCAAACTTTCCTACTCAAGTTCCAAGTGAATTACAGCTTGGCGATTTCTGGGCATGGAAAAGAGATGATCTAGCTAGTGATTATCCAGTAGCAGATTATTCATTATCATATGAATTCAATTTAATTGATGGCTCTACTGCAGCAAACTTTACTTTGACTGCAACAGAGTCTGGTAATGAGTACATCATCTCAACCTCTTCTACTACTTCTTACACACTTGGCAACTACAATTGGATTTCTTACATAACAAGAAGCTCTGACTCTGCAAGGGTCAAGCTAGAAGAAGGCTATGTAGAGATACAAGACAACTATGCAACAACATCTAATTCAGTAAGAAGTCATGCAAAGAAAATTCTTGATGCTGTGGAAGCTGTTTTGGAAAATCGTGCAAGCATGGATCAGCAATCTATGTCTATTGCAGGTAGGTCATTATCAAGAATGTCTATCACTGACTTGATGACATTTAGAGATAGATACAAAGCTGAATATTTAAAAGAAGTTAAGATAGCAAGAATTAAAAATGGTTTAGCTTCTGGAAACACTATCAAAGTTAATTTTGGTCAAAATCAAATCACACCTAAGAGTTAAGCATGGCATGGTATAACAACATATTTAGCAGAAAAGAAGTTCAAACAAAAAAACGTAGAGCTTATAGAAGAAGTTATACAGGTGCTAATGCAGGCAGGTTGTTCTCTGACTTCTTAACTACATCTACAAGTGCTGATGCTGAAATAAAAGATAACATAAGAGTCCTAAGAGATAGGGCAAGAGAGTTAGCAAGAAACGATAGCTACATAGCTAGATACTTAAATCTGATGGTGTCTAATGTTATCGGTAAGCATGGCATAAGAGTTAGCTCTAAGGCACGACTAGATGACCCAGTTAATAAGGGAAAGCTAGACCTAAGAGCTAACCTGCTCATTGAGGAAGCATGGAAGGAATGGACAAAGATTGGCAACTGTACTACTAATGGCAGATTGTCATTTTTAGATTGTCAAAAAATATTTATAGAATCACTTTGCAGAGATGGTGAAGTTCTTATTAGAAAAGTAAAAGACAAAAATTCACCATTTGGTTTTAGATTACAATTTTTAGAAGCAGATCATTTAGACGAAGATAAAAATGATTACTATAAAGAGAATGGCAACAGAATTAAAATGGGTGTTGAGGTAGATGAGTTTGATAAGCCAATTGCTTATCATTTATACAAGCATCATCCTTATGAGAGAACTTATCTTAATGAGAATCAGCACATAAGAGTTCCTGCAGAAGAGATCATTCATGCCTTCTTGCCACAAAGAGCAGAACAGACCAGAGGTGTTTCTTTAATTGCAACAGCAATGCCTACAGTCAAACAACTAAATGGTTATCTTGAAGCAGAGGTAGTAAGTGCTAGAGTATCAGCTAGTAAACAAGGGTTCTTTATTAGTCCAGATGGTGATGGTTATGTTGGTGATGGTGAATATGAAGATTCATTTAGTCCAACCATGACAGCACAAGCAGGTGTGTTTGAACAATTACCTGCAGGCATGGACTTTAAAGCATTTGACCCACAGCATCCAACATCAGCTTTTGATGCATTTACTAAATCAGTTTTAAGAAGCATAGCATCTGGACTTAACATTTCTTATCATTCTTTATCTAATGATTTGACTTCTGTGAACTACAGCTCTATTAGGCAAGGTGCTTTAGAGGACAGAAGCATGTTCCAGATATATCAACAATTTGTCATTGAACATTTTATTGAACCAGTCTTTAAGTCTTGGTTAGAAATGGCAGTGTCAACTAATTACATTAAATTGCCAGTATCTAAGGTGGATAAATTTGCAAGTTCAGTGACCTTCATACCCAGAAGTTTTGCTTGGATAGACCCACTTAAAGAAATGCAATCTAATGTAATTGGTTTACAAAATGGAACTGTCACTTATTCAGATATCTGTGCATCTTATGGAAGAGATACAGAAGAACTTTTTGAACAACATCAAAAGGAGATAGAGTTAGCAAAACAATATGGTATTGAATTAGCCTATCAACCTTTTGGAACTAAATTGCCAGTAGAAGCTGTTATCAGTGGTGGAGAAGAAGAAGATGAGCTTTAAACCAACAGCAGGCATGAAGGAAGAAGCTCAAAGAGGTCTTGATTGGAGAGAAGAGCATGGTAGAGGTGGTACAAGAGTTGGTGCTGTAAGAGCAAGACAGATTGTAGCAGGTGAAAATCTATCAGAAGAAACAGTCAAAAGAATGTACAGCTTCTTCTCAAGACATGAAGTAGATAAACAAGCTGAAGGATTTAGTCAAGGTGAAGATGGCTACCCTTCTAATGGCAGAATTGCATGGGCATTATGGGGTGGTGATGCAGGTTATAGTTGGTCAAGACAAATAGTGGAACGACTAAAAAAAGAAGATGAGAGAGCTGTATCAGGTAAAGCCTTAGAAATGATTAAGAACAAAGTTGAAGAACATAATGAAGAAGTTGGTAATGTTGCTTCAAGAATTAATAGCTTCCTTTATGCTTTACGAAATGGTAGATTTAGAAGTGGGAAGCATGATACTGATTTGCTTCCAGAAGGACATCCACAGTCAACGAAAAACAAGGAGAANAGCATGGATAAAGTTGATGAAAGACATATCCTAAACATTGATGAAAAAGAAGATTCTGTAGTTATAGAATTTTCAAAACATCATGAGGATNAAATCGAAGAATCTGAACCAGTTGAAATGACTGATGCAGAAAATGGTTACAAGGAAGATGACGAAGAAAGAAAAGTTGTTGACCTTATGAGATACAGAACTCTTGATCTATCAAGAGCTGACTATATTGATGAAGAAAACAGAAGAGTCAGAGTGGGTGTATCTTCAGAAGAACCAGTTAATAGAAGTTTTGGCAAAGAGGTGTTAGGACACAAAGAAGATGAGGTAGATATGGAATTTATGTCATCTGGAACTGCACCTTTTTTACTTGACCACGATATGACCAAACAAATTGGTGTAATCGAAGAGTTTAAACTTGATGAGGCTGCTAAGAGGACAATTGCAGTTGTCAGATTTGGTAAATCTGCACTTGCTCGTGAAGTTTTTGAAGATGTAGTTGATGGTATAAGAATGAATATATCAGTAGGCTACAAAATAAATAAGATGGAACGTGTCAAAGACGACAACGATGAAGATTACTACAGAGCCAGTTGGACACCTTTAGAGGTAAGTTCAGTTGCTGTTCCTGCAGATCAATCTAAAGCTGTTGGAGTTGGACGTTCTGAAACTAACTTAATTCACAAACAGGTGAGAAATATGGAAAACGAAAAACAAGAAATTAATCTTGAAGAAGTTAAATCCAAAACTGTTGAAGAAGCAAAAGCAGAATTTAAAAGAAACTCTAAAGAGATTCTTGATTTAGCTGTCAGACACAACAAAAGAGATTTAGCTGATAAAGCCATATCAGAAGGTATATCTGTGGAAGAGTTTAGAGGTGTCCTCTTAGAGAACATTGCTAACGATAAACCATTAGAAACACCATCAGATATTGGTATGACTAAGCAAGAAGTCAAAAGATTTAGCGTAGTAAAAGCCATTCGTGCTTTAGCTAATCCTGCTGACAGAAAAGCACAAGAAGATGCAGCTTTTGAACTTGAATGTTCAGAAGAAGCAGCTAGAGCAAATGGAACAACTGCACAAGGCATCATGCTTCCTGCAGACGTTCTTGCAACATGGGGTCAAAGAGATTTGAACTCATCAGATGACTCAACTTTAATTCCACAGGATTTTAAAGGTGGGGACTTTATAGACGTACTTAGAAATTCATCTTCAGTTATGGCTGCAGGTGCAACTATGCTAAGAGGACTGCAAGGTTCTGTTGTCATTCCTAAGAAAACTGCAGCTTCAAGTGCAGGTTGGATTGCTACAGAAGGTGCAGCTTCTTCTGAATCAGAGTTCACATCAGGCAGTGTAACTATGTCACCAAAAGTAATTGGTGCGCATACAGATGCTACTAGATTACTTCTACAACAAAGCTCATTAGATATTGAAAATCTAATCAGAGATGACCTAACACAATCAATTGCATCAGCTATTGATTTAGGTGCATTAGCAGGTTCTGGTTCAAGTGGTCAACCAACAGGTATCAAAAATACCTCTGGTGTAAACACTACAACCTTTGCAGCAGCAAATCCTACCTATGCTGAAATTATTGGTATGGAATCTGCAGTTGCAGCAGACAATGCATTAATAGGCAATCTTTCATACATCTGTAAACCTGCAGACTATGGCACACTAAAAACTGTTTCTAAAGATTCAGGCAGTGGTCAGTTTGTAGTTGAGCCAGATGGAAGAATGAATGGCTATGGTGTTGTTAGATCAAATCAAGTTACTTCAGGTGATTTCTACTTTGGTAACTTCTCTGATCTATTAATTGGTATGTATGGTTCACTAGATATCACAGTTGACCCTTACAGCTTGTCTAATACAGGTAGTATTAGAATTGTTGCTCTACAAACTGTAGATGTAGCAGTAAGACATGCTGTTAGCTTCTGTGTGTCTAATGATGGCTAATTAATAAATGCTAACTTGGAATGGGGGGAGTAATCCCCCCAACTTAAATATGAAAAATTTTTTAATACTTAGAGATACAGTTGCTAAAGGGCAACGTGTCAAAGCAGGTGACATAGTAGAATTACCAGAAGATATTGGTTATGAGCTATGTGCCTATGGAAAAGCTGAACCACATGCAGGTAAAGCTAAACCTAAAAAAGCAGATAGAAGTGTTGGCTTAGAGAAGTCAGAGGAAGCTCCAAAGAAAAGAGCTAAAAAATAATGCCTTTAGAGAGTGCTGCAGATTTTTCTTCATATCTGGATGCAACAACAGGTCATGCAGTCACTGCAACATTCTTTGAAACAGGTGTTTTATTTGATGGCTTTCCACTTATTGATAGTCTGGGATTTATTGATGATGGACTTTCAACGCTAATAAACATTATTATTGATGATGGTTATTTTGACATAAGTGGTCAATCTGTAGATGTAGCAGGTTTTGAACCAAGAGCTATATTAAAAATATCAGATGCACCTAATGTTTCTCAAAATGACAAAATAGTTGTTAATGCAATAACAACAGATCAAGGCAATACACTTAAAGCTCAAACTGAATATAGAGTAAGAACAGTTGAGCCAGACAATACAGGTCTAGTTTCTCTAGTCTTAGAGGAGCAATAATGTCACAGTTTAGATTAGAAACTGAAGCAGATATGGCAGCATATCTTGATATTGATTTTGGTCATGCTGTGTCAGCAACTTACACAAAAGATTCTACAGATACTACAGTAAATCTTATTCTCAATAACGAATACATTGAACAAGATAATGGTGTTGGTGTAGAAGCACTAAAACCAGTTGCATATCTAAGAACTGTAGATGCACCAAATGCTAGTTTTGGTGACACACTAGCAGTCAGTGCAATTAAAGATGTAAATGGTAATACACTTAAAGCTGCTCAAAATTACACGATAGTAAATGTGCAAGCAGACAGAACAGGTTTTTCAGCTTTTGAATTAGAGGAAGTCTAATGGCACATGTAAGACAACAAATAAGAGAATATTTTGGTACGACATTAAGTGGTCTTACAACCACAGGCACAAGAGTGCATGAATCTAGAGTCTATCCTTTAGAATCTTTACCTGCTTTAGTTATTTACACAAAATCCGAAACTTCAGAACCAGTAGTTATAGGTTCTGCTAGAGAATTTCTAAGAGAACTAGAAGTAGTTGTTGAAGGCTATGCAAAAGCAACTACCAATTTTGACGATACAATTGATACAATATGCAAGGAAGTAGAAGAAGCAATTGCAGCAGACCCTACATTAAATAGTCTAGCTAAAGATGCATTTATATCTTCTACTGAAATTGATTTTAATAGTGAAGGGGAAAAACCTTTAGGTTTTGTGACTATGACCTTCACAGTTCAATATCACACACATGAAAATGATGTTGAAACAGCAATATAGGAGTTAAACATGAAAATGATTAGTCCAGATGGTAAAGTTTCTATAGATGCTCATCCTTCTAAGGTTGAGTCTTTATTGAATATGGGTTGGAAGGAAGAAGCAGTCCAGTCTAAAGACAAAGTTAAATCTTCTTCTAAAAAGTCTAAAGACGAGGTAGAAAATGGCAACACATAAAGGTAGTGAGGGAGTTGTTAAGGTTGGAACTAACACTGTTGCAGAGGTTAGATCATACTCAATTGATGAATCAGCAGACGTGCTTGAAGATACAAGCATGGGTGATTCAGCAAAGACCTACTTAGCATCTTTAACTTCTTTTTCTGGAAGTTTAGATGTTTTTTGGGATGAAACTGATACTTCTGGTCAGGGTGCTTTGACTGTTGGCTCATCTGTGACTTTAAATGTATATCCAGAAGGTGCTGATAGTGGCGATACCTATTATTCTGGTACAGCACTTGTGACTGGTGTTTCAAGGTCTGGTTCATTTGATGGCATGGTAGAAGCAAGCATTACAGTACAAGGTTCTGGTGCATTAACAGCATCAACAGTCTAAGATGAAGGCTATTGAAAACGCTAAGAAGCATTTTGCAGAGCAAGATGTAAAAGTAATAAAAGTGCCAGAATGGGGTACAGAAGATGAACCTTTAACAATATACAGCAAGCCATTAACGTTAGCTGAAACTTCTAAGCTCTATAAAATGAGCAGAGAAGATGATCTAACAATGATGGCTTATGTATTAATCTATAAGGCACTTGATTCTAATGGTGATAAGTTATTTACACTGGAAGATAAACAAGCTCTATTAAATAACGTTGATAGAGAAGTTTTAGTTGATGTAGCTCAAAAAATTATGGGTCAAGAACCTATTGAGGATGTCAAAAAAAACTAATAAAGGATACTAATTTATATACACAATATCAGCTTGCAGAAAAATTAAATAAAACATTGCAAGAACTACAGCAAATTAGTGTCCAAGAATATCAAGGGTGGATTGCTTATTTTGAAATAATGGCAGAAAAGGAAGATGGCAAATAAAAAAGTCAAATTTGAACTAACAGCAGTAGATAAAACAAAAGCAGCTTTTGATAAAGTTACAAAAGGTCTTACTACTGTTGGTGGTGCTGCTGCTAAAGCAGCAAAAGGTGTAGCAGGCGTAGGTTTAGCTGCAGGTGCTACAGCAGGTGCATTAGCTCTGTTAGTTGATAAGTCATTTCAAGCTGTAGATGCAATAGGTAAAACAGCTACCCAGTCTGGTATAGCTACTGACACACTACAAGCATTTCATTTAGCTGCTAGAGAATCAGGCACAACCATTGAAGGTGCTAATGCAGCACTTATCAAGTTTGCTAGAAGTGTAGGTGATGCTCAAAGAGGTCTAAAAACTCAAGCAGACATATTCAAAGATTTAGATGTAAATATACACAATGCAGATGGCTCAATGAGGTCATTTGATGAAATCTTATTTGATACTGCAGTAGGTATTACAAGTCTTGGCGATCAAACAGCTAGAGCAACAGCACTAGCAAATTTATTTGGCAGGCAGGGTATATTTTTAACTGGTGCTATAACCAACTTATCAGAAGTTGGTATGAAAAACTTTATTCAAAGAGCAAAAGATTTAGGGATTGTTCTTTCTGAAAGAGTCATAAGAAGAACAGAAGCATTTAATGATGCTGTTGGTGTTGTAAAAATGCAACTAGGCTCTTTCATAAACAACATAACTACTTCATTTTTGCCAGTCTTTGAAAGTCTGCAGACAGTAATTGCAGAAGCAATACAGGAAATGATTGATTCTGCAGGTGGCATGGATAAGTTAGGCATGAGTATTGCTAACTCTATTATTGATGCAAGTGCTAGTGTGATTGAATCTGTGGGGGAAATGCAGTTTGCTATTGCAGATTTTGTTGCTAATTTAGAACAAACTTTTCCAAGAGCCACAGTCAGTTTCTTGCAGTTTGTCACCGATTTTTTAGAGCATGCACCTACAGTTGGTGGCACTGCAGCTAAAATCGCAAATGTATTATTAGACCTAAAACAAGCAGAATTAGATTTAGCTAAAGCAGAACGTAATGTAGCTAGCAAAGAATTTTTAGATAGAACAAAAAAAGCTGCAGATAATTTGCGTGGCATGAAAATGACTGCACAAGATTTATTAGATATAAATAATAAATTAGATAAATCTAATAAACAGAATACTAAATCTTTAATAGATCAATTAAATCCACTACAAAGATTAAAGTCTGAATATGAAAATCTACAAGAACAATTAGAAAAAGGCACAGTAGCATCAATGAAAAAATTTGAAGATGCTATTGTTGAAGGCATTAAGACTGGCAAATTTGAATTTAGAAGTTTTGCAGACTTTGTTGTCAGTGAACTAATTAGAATTGCTGTGCAAAATCGAATCATTGCACCTTTGTCAGGGATGTTTGATTCTTTTTTTACAAGCATTTTTTCAGCAGCACCAAAGCCTAAACCTGCTATTTTTGATGGTGGTGGTTATACAGGCATGGGAGCAAGAGCAGGTGGCGTAGATGGCAAAGGTGGATTTCCTGCAATTTTGCATCCTAATGAAACTGTTATTGATCACAGCAAAGGGCAGACAATGGGAGCTACAGTTAACTTTAATATAAACACAGTAGATGCTTCTGGTTTTGATGAACTATTAGTATCAAGAAAAGGCATGATAACAGCTATGGTCAATCAGGCTATGAACTCAAGAGGTAAGGTGGGTGTAATATGAGTGGTGCATTTCCTACCAGTCCTGCTTTTAGGGCATTAAATTTTAGAAACGTAAGACCTACAATTGTAGATCACAGCTTATCTGGGAAAAGAGTTGTTAGGCAGATTGGTTCGCAATATTTTACTTTTGAAGTTGTTATGCCACCTATGGTTTATGCAGATGCAATGGATGTGTTTGCATTTTTACAAAAACAAAAAGGTAGTTTTGAAACCTTTACAATCACATATCCAACAGACAACAGAGGAGCAGGTAAAGCAGAAACAGATATATTAGTTAATGGTACACATGCAGTTAGTGATAGCACGATTGCTCTAGATGGCTTTGCAGCATCTACAACAGGTGTATTAAAAGCAGGTGATTTAATTAAGTTTGCACATTCAAAAGTTTATATGGTGCAAGATGACGTTAATTCTAACTCTAGTGGAGAAATAACAGTTTCTATAGAACCAAGTTTAGTGACTGCATTAGCTGACAATTCAGCAGTCACTGTCAACAAACCATCTTTTACAGTTTATCTAACGTCAGAAGAAATTATGTACACCACAGATGCTTCTGGTCTTTACAACATTCAATTTGAAGTAAGAGAAGTTATAGAATAATGGCAAGGTCTATTAGTTCAGGCTTGCAAACACAAATAGCCAATGATGCTAATAATATTGCTTTTCTAGTTGAGTTAAATTTTTCTACACCTATAAGAGTCACCAACTTTTATAGAGATGTCACTTATGATTCTAATTCCTATGAAGCAGGTGGTAATTTCTTAAATGTAGCTGCATCTCAAGAAACAGGTGAAGCTGCAGTGCAAGACCTGCAAATTACTATGTCTAATGTCACATCAACAATAAGAACTGTTATTGAAGGTGGTGATTACATAGATAAATCAGTAAATGTTTATATAGCTTTTTTTGATACTAATGAAACGCTTGTTGATGCAACAACATTTTTTTCAGGCTTAATAAGCAGTTGCAGCATATCAGAAACCATTGATTCATCTGCAGTGACAATTAATGTTGCTAATCATTGGGCAAATTGGAATCTAAAAAAGGGCAGGCACTTTACTGACGAATCTCAACAACAAGTGTATTCAGGTGATAAAGGCTTAGAATATGCAGACCAAACTAAAGATGACATAAGATGGGGTAATAGCTAATGGTTATGGGTCCCACAGTTCCTGCTGCAAAATCTATTTTTGCAAAAATAGGTACTTGGTTTGCTACTAGCAAAATTGCAAAGGCTATAAGTTGGGCAGTCACAGCAATTACTGTTGGAGCAGGAATAAAGGGTTTTAGAGAAGCACAAGATTTAATGGCTAAAGGGCAGGGCATATTAGGTCAAAAAACTTCTCAAGGTGGGAAGATACCAGTCATATATGGCAGAAGGAGAGTTGGCAGCACATTAGCTTTAATGCATACACATGATGGCAGAAGTCAAAACCTTGTAGCTGTATATATGTTAGCAGTAGGTGAGGTAGATCAAATAGAATTAGACACCATTGAAATAAATGGTGTATCTATAAAAGATAGAAAAGTTTTTCATCAAGGCTACTATGCAGGTTCAGATAAAATTAGTTCTGGAGCAGGTTCTTTGTGTACTGCATCACAAATAGGTGTTGTACAAGAAGATAATGAAGGTGAGTCAGGTACAAATCCTGCTAGACGTTATCGCATGGTTTTTAATGCACATCATGGAGCAGATGATCAAGCAGCAGACCCTATGCTTATTGCTTCAACACCAGAAGTCTGGTCAAGCAATCATAGGTTAAGAGGAATTGCTTATATAGCAGCATCTTTTGAATACGATACAGAGGGTATGTTTAGAAGTATGCCACAATTAACAGTAGTGGTTAAGGGTAGGAAAATATATGACCCTAGAAAAGATGGCTCAATTACAGGTGGCTCTGGTAGTCATAGATATGACACACCATCTACTTATGAATGGTCAGATAATGCTGCTTTATGTTTGTTAGATTATTTAAGAAATGATGAATATGGTAAAGGTTTAGCAAGCTCTGCAATTAACCTGCAGTCATTCCAAACAGCAGCTAATACATCTGACACTATAAAAGAAACACCAGATTATGATGGTACTGCATCTGCTGCTACTTTTACTGGTAGCATTAATGACAGATTTTTAAATGTAGATGCTACTACATGGGGTAGAGCAAAAATTGGTGGCTTATTAACTCTTGAAGATTCTGGTTCAAATACAGAGTTAGATGGTGTCACTATTGTAGATGCTCTTAGATTTCATGAATTTGAAGAAACAAATCCAATTTATCAATTAGTTGTAGATGGTCAGTTGTCTGCTAATTACACAAATGAAAATGGTACTGCTTTAGTAAAAGTAAAAAGATTCCATTGCAATGGTGTTATAGATACAAATAAAAATGTCTTAGAAAATACGCAAGAGCTTTTAGCTAACATGAGGGGTATTCTTAATTATATAGATGGCAAATATGAAATAACATTAGAGGACACTGCTTCATCTGCATTTACAGTCACAGATGATCACATTATTGCAAGCACAGGCATTACTGTTAATTATGAAGATAAGTCAGCAAAAGCAAACAAAGTAGTGGTTCAATTTTTTAATGCATTAAAACGCTATGAGATGGACACAGTGACTGTATTTCATGACCCTAATAGTGATGATGATTTTTCAGATTTTAAATCAGATGATGGTGGTGAAGAATTAGAATTGGTAGTAGATTTCCCACATATAGTTAATAAATATGTTGCCTACAATATGGGCAAAGCCATATTAGGCAGAACAAGAAATCAAATGACAATAACATTTACTGCAACGCCAGAGCTGTATAAGGTAAAAGTTGGAGATGTAATTACAGTATCTTATACACCTTTAGGATTTACAGGTAAATTATTTAGAATTGAAGGCATGAATTTAATGCCTAATGGATTGATTGATATACAAGCTATTGAATATCTTGATATTTATACTTGGGAAGCACCACCACAAGAAAGCATTGAAAGTATTGCTAGAGTGCCAACAGGCAGAGAAGTTAAAGCACCTTCTGGTCTTTCATTTACTGATACAGATTCTTCTAATACAGGCAGACCATTTATATCATGGAACGCTATAACAGATTTTCCACAATATGAATTTAGAGTATCTATAGTTGATTCTTCTGGTAATAAAGTTTTAAACAGAGTTGTTAGTGACAATTTTGTTGACTTAAATTTTTTACCAATTGCAAACAACTATGTGGCTACAGTTTCAACAGTTAATGGGCAAGGTTCTGAATCTACTGGTACAACTCTTACTTTTAGTATTACAAACACACCTACAAAAGCAGCAGATGTAGATGTTGCAGGTGTTATATCAGCAGGCAGCATTATAGTTTCTGGTGATAATGTGACTACATTAACCAATAATGCAGGCTATGTTGATTCTTCTGGAGCTGCTAGTGCTGCTCCAGTACAATCAGTAGCAGGTGCAACAGGTGCTGTTNCAGCATCAACAATTATTTCAGCAGGTAATATTGTTGTACAGGGTGACAACATTTCTACACTTACAAATAATTCTGGTTTTACAGATTTTGATGCTAATGATGTGCAAAACGCTATTACTAATAATGTGACAACAATAGATGGTGGCAAGATTACAACTGGCACAGTTAATTCAGCAAGAATTAATACTGATACTTTAAATGTAAAACAGTTTGATGATGTCACGTCTAAAATAATTAATCACAATGATAATAAAGTTCCACTAACCAGATTTGCTTCTAATTACACCACTACAGCAAACACAGGTAGTTCTGGAACTCATACTTGTGTTCCAGTAGATGTTTCACAATGCAGAACAGGTGGCTCATTTATAGCTTATGTGCAAGGTATCTTTGGTGATGTAGAAAATGTAGTTGTAGAATTTTCTGTTGATGGTGGTTCAAGTTATTCTAATGCATCTAATGGTCAAGTATTCACAATACAGGCAGGCACATATAGAGGTTATACACTTTTGTACAATGACACATTAAGTTTCACTGGTTCTAATGAAACTGCTAAATTTAGAGTTAAATTTGTTGGTGATCAGAACTATACACAAATAGGACTAACTGTAGTGGTAGATAACACAAATTAATTAATTATGTAATGGAGAACACCTACAAATTACATTAGAATAGGATAGAGGTTTAAATGGCACAACACGATTTCAACATAGCCAACCAGATTGGTAGTGCATTTAGAGCAGACCTAAACAATGCTTTATCTGCTATTGCTACTACTAGCAGTGGTTCTTCAGAGCCATCAACTACTTTTGCACATCAACTCTGGGTAGATACAGGCAATAATTTACTAAAGATTAGAAATGCAGCTAACAATGCATGGATTACTATTGGTGTCAGCATTACTGCATCTAATACTTTTACAGGCGATATTACAGGAAATATAACAGGCAATGTAACAGGCAACGTGACTGGTAATATTACAGGTAATGTCACTGGTGATCTAACAGGTAATGCAGACACAGCTACAACTTTAGCAACAGCAAGAACAATACAACTATCTGGAGATGTCACTGGTTCTACTTCTTTTGATGGAAGTGGTAACGTAAACATTACAACAACCATATCTTCTGACTCAACAGTTTTAGGCACTGATACAACAGGCGATTATGTAGAAAGCATATCTGGTGGTACTGGTGTGACAATTACAGGTGGTACTGGTGAAAGCTCTACACCTACTGTTGCAATAGGTCAGGCAGTTGGGACTACTGATAATGTTTCTTTTGGTGTTGTCACAGCAAGTTTAACTGGTAATGTCACAGGTAATGTCACAGGTGATATTACAGGTGATCTTACTGGTGATGTGACTGGTACTGTTTCAAGCATTGCAAATCATTCAACTTCTAATTTATCTGAAGGCACCAATCTTTATTACACAGATACTAGATTTGATACAAGACTAGCTACAAAAGATACTGATAATCTTACAGAAGGTAGCAGCAATCTATATTTCACAAATGAACGTGTTGATGACAGAGTTAATTCATTATTAACTGCAGGTGCAAATATAAGTCTTACTTATGATGATTCTGCTAATACACTTACTATTGCAGCTACTGAAGATAATTTATCTAACAATGACACAGATGATTTAAGTGAAGGCTCATCTAATTTGTATTTTACAAATGCAAGAGCAAGATCAGCTATTTCAGCAGGTGGAGATTTATCATATAACTCAACCTCTGGTGTTATGTCCTTTACCAAAAGGACAGATGCAGAAGTAAGAGGATTAGTTTCTGCTAGTGGAGATTTATCTTACAACTCAAGTACAGGTGCATTTAGCTTTACAGAAAGAACTGATGCAGAGGTAAGAGGTTTATTATCAGCATCTGGTGATTTATCTTACAACTCTAGTACAGGTGCATTTAGCTTTACACAAAGAACAGATGCACAGGTTAGAGGACTGCTATCAGCATCTGGTGATCTATCTTACAACTCAAGCACTGGTGCTTTTAGTTTTACTGAACGTACTGATGCAGAAGTTAGAGGTTTAATATCTGGTAGCACAGGTGTTTCTTACAACAGTTCAACAGGTGCTATATCTATTGGGCAAGCAGTAGGAACTACTAATGATGTCACCTTTAATGATGTGACAGTTTCTGGTGATCTAACAGTTTCTGGAACAACTACAACAGTAAACACAGAAACAATTAATCTTGCAGATAACCAGATTGTTTTAAATTCTAACTTTACTGGTTCATCACCAACAGAAAATGGTGGTATAGAAATTGAACGTGGTACACAAACAAATAAAACTTTAGTCTGGAATGAAACAGATGATAAATGGACTNTAGGTTCAGAAACTTTTGTAGCAGCTACTTTTGAAGGAGCTTTGACAGGTAATGTCACAGGCAATTTGACTGGTAATGTCACTGGTAATGTCACTGGAGATGTCACAGGTAATGCTGATACAGCTACCACATTAGCTTCTGCAAGAACTATTAATGGCACTTCTTTTGATGGTTCAGCAAATATATCTTTTGACACTGATTCAGTCAGCGAAGGTTCAAGCAATTTGTATTACACAAATGCTAGAAGCAGAGCAGCAATAAGTGCATCTGGTGATCTGTCCTATAATTCAAGCACAGGTGTTATATCCTTTACAGCATCTGCAGCTCCAGTTAGTTCAGTAAATACACAAACAGGTGCTGTTGTACTAGATTCAGACGATATTGCAGAAGGCTCAAGCAACCTTTATCACACACAAGAACGTGTTGAAGATATTGTAGGTGGCATGGTCACAGGCAATACTGAAACAGGTATCACTGTCACCTATCAAGATGCAGATGGCACTTTAGATTTTGAAGTTGGCACACTAAACCAAGACACTACAGGCAACGCTGCAACTGCTACAGCATTACAAACAGCTAGAACAATTGGTGGTGTTTCTTTTGATGGTACGTCAAACATAGATTTGGCAGGTGTTAATACAGCAGGTAATCAAAATACAACAGGTAATGCTGCAACAGCTACAGCATTAGAAACTGCAAGAACCATACATGGTGTTTCTTTTGATGGGTCAGCTAATATTGATTTAAGCGAAGAAGTACAAGACACAGTAGGTGCAATGTTTACTGGTAATACAGAAACAGGCATCACTGCTACTTATCAAGATGCAGATGGAACAATTGACCTTGTTGTTGGTACTCTAAATCAAGACACAACAGGTAATGCAGCTACAGCAACAGCATTAGAAACTGCAAGGAACTTCAGTATATCTGGAGATATTACAGCTTCTAATGTTTCTTTTGATGGTACAGGCAATGTTGCCTTATCAGCAGACATAGATGCAAACACTGTAGGCATCACTGAATTAAATGTTAGTGATGGTACGAATGGGCAAGCTCTAGTGACTGATGGTTCTGGTAATTTATCATTTTCAACAGTTGCAGTAGATCAAACCTTAACAGTCATTGGCAGAAGTGCTAATGTAGATATTAATATAACTTCTGGAACTCTAGTTGTAGAGGGCAGAGCAGGAAACGTAAACGTAGGAGTATAAAATGGCAGCAAGATTTCCTTTAATTGTAGATTCATCTGGTACACCTGCTATCGAAGAAATAGCAAGTGGTGATGTTCTTGATTTAACTGGATGCCAAGTAAAAGTAGGCAGTGAAGCCACCTTAACAGATGGTGCTACTGTTTCATGGGATGTAGCAACCTCACCAATAGCAAAACTTACATTAGGTGGTAATAGAACATTATCAGCTCCAAGTAATGCTGTGGGCAGTGGTCAATACATATCTTTACTTGTTATTCAAGATGGTACAGGTTCAAGAACACTAACCTTCAATGCAGTCTATGAATTTAAAGACGATACAGCACCTACCCTAACCACCACTGCATCAAAAGGTGATCTATTCACTTTTAGATACAATGGTACTAAATGGTTAGAAGTAGGCAGAAACCAAAACTTAACACTAAGCTAACATGAGTTTATTAGCAGTTGCAGGAGCAAATTCAGCAGTAGGTGGTTATGATATTGATAACTCATTAAAGATAGAGTCTGATAATTCTGAAAGTCTTAATAGAACACTTGGAACACCAACTAATGTAGATAAGGCAACCTTTTCATTTTGGTTAAAAAGAACAGAGCTTGGCAGACAATGGTTATTTTCAACTAGGCAAAATACATCATCTCCATATGATACATTTAGGATTTCTATAACAGCTAGTGATCAAATACAAGTGCAAAATTATCAATCTTCATATAATGCTAGGATAGTTACTAACAGAGTTTTTAGAGATACTAATGCTTGGTATTCTATCGTTGCTTCTATTGATACAACACAAAGTACAGCAGGAGATAGAATTAAGCTATATGTAAATGGTGTAGAAGAAACTAGCTTTGCCACAGAAGATCAACCACCACAAAATTCAGATTTATATTTAGAAAGTGGAAGAATTTTAGAAATAGGTAGATTTATACCAGATCAAGGTCTGTCTGGTGCTTTATATGAATGTGAGGGATATTTAGCAGAAGCACATTTTATTGATGGGCAACAACTAGCACCTACAGAGTTTGGTGAGTTTGATAGTGATTCAGGTATTTGGAAGCCAAAACAATATTCAGGCACTTATGGCGATAATGGACATTATTTAAAATTTGCTAGTTCAGGTTCTCTGGGTACTGACTCAAGTGGTAATGGTAATGATTTCACACTTAACAACATAGCAGCAGCAGATCAAACGACTGATACACCTACTAATAGTTTTGCTGTTTTAAACAGACTTCACAGAATACCTGATACAACAATAAAAGAAGGTGCTACTACCACTGTAAAGAATAATAATAGTTGGAGAACCATAATTAGTACATTTGGTGTTTCTAGTGGTAAATGGTATTTTGAAATGAGCGCAGGTGGTGCATTAACCATGATTGGGGTTGCAGGTGATGAAGTTTTTGGTGGTGGAACTACAAACCAAGATTTTATAGGCAACCTCACAGGCAGTATTTCATACTACGGCAATACTGCTACCTATTATAAAGATGGTACAGATATTTCACCTGTGGGTGTTTCAAGTTTTACAACAGACGATATTGTTGGAGTAGCACTTGATGTTGATAATGGTTATGTTTATTTTCATAAAGAAGGCACTTATCAAAGTTCAGGTGATCCTACAAGTGGATCAAGTGGTACAGGTGGCGTAGCTTTATCAGGTTCAGCACCTTACTTTTTAGGTTTTGCAACCTATCAACAAAGCGACCAAACCGAAGTAAACTTTGGTGGTTATCATGTTTACTCAATCTCATCAGGGAATTCTGATGGAGAATATGGCAACTTTGAATACGCACCCCCATCAGGCTACTATGCCTTATGCACTAAAAATTTAGCAGAGTACGGATAATATGAGTTATACCAACGGACTGGACGATCCAAGCGCACATTTCCAAACCACTCTTTATACTGGTGATGGCAACGATGATAGACAAGTCACTAATGGGGGTAATTCTAATTTAAAACCTGATTTAGTTTGGGTGAAGGATAGAACTCAATCAGAAAGTAATGCTTGGTTTGATAGTACAAGGGGTGCGACTGTAAGACTTCAATCTAATACTAATGGTGTTGAATCTACTGAAACTGCAACAGTAAAATCTTTTACAACGGATGGTTTTACTGTTGGTACAAGTGGTTCGGTTAATAATGGCTCAAACCCTGATACTTATGTGGCTTGGCAATGGAAAGCTAATGGTGGNANTACCTCAACTAATTCAGACGGAGATATAAATTCTACAGTACAAGTAAACTCTGATGCAGGATTTAGCATTGTCACTTATTCCCCTGCAAACAATACTGCAAGAAATATAGGACATGGATTGGGAACTACCCCTTCGGTTGTTATTACTAGAGCAAGAAATAGGGCTGAAGATTGGAGAGTTTTCCATAGTGGTGCAGGCTCTACAGGCTCATTAACTTTAAATGATACTTCTGCTCACAATTCAAGCACAGTTTTGCATACAGGGGTTGCATCAACAACTTTTGGAGTGGGTACAGATTTTAGTGTTAATGGTGCATATAACTATGTAAGCTATGTATTCGCAAACAAAAAAGGTTTCAGTAAACATGGAAAATATACTGGAAACGGAAGTTCAAATGGTGTGTTCGTACATACAGGTTTTAAGCCTCGTTGGATTATGGTAAAAAGATCAGACACTTCAGGCTATCATTGGCGAATTTATGATACTGCCAGAAGTGCTGCAGATGGATTTAATCCTTTAGACAAAAGACTGCAAGCAAATTTAAATGAAGCTGAAGGCACTCATGCTTCAGATTTTGACATAGATGCTTTAAGTAATGGATTCAAACTTAGAACATCATCACAGATAAATGTTAGTGGCGGCACGTATGTATATATGTGTTTTGCACATCAACCATTTGTAACATCAACAGGGATACCAACAACAGCAAGATAATATATAATAGGAATTAATTATGTGGGCATTAGTAGAAAACAACGAAGTAAGCAAGGTTTATNNCAAGNCCTAAAGCNATCACTATTGGGGATAATCAATATCCTCAAAATATTTTTAGTGTTTGGTCTAGTGAAGAACTAGAAGCAATAGGTATTTATGAAGTGGTTATAGATAATAGCAACTTCAAAAATCAAGAATATTGGATTAACACCAACCAATCATTTGATTTTTCAGATGATACAGTCACAGCTTCATATGGAGCTGCAACTGCAAAAGCATTAGATGACGTTACTGATGATGATGGTAATGTTACTAGAGGTCTTAAATACAATCACAAACAAATAATAAATGCACAAGCAGGTGGTCTGCTTAGTGACACAGATTGGTATGTAATCAGAGAAGCAGATGGTGGCACAGCTTGTCCAGATAACATAACTACACATAGAGCAGCAATTAGAACAAAAGCTAATGAGATGTGTACAGCTATTGATAATGCAGCAGATGTAGATGCACTTGAAGCATTGTATGTTTATGCAGAAAATGATGATGGCGATTTTGTAAGACCATTAGGCGAGTTTCCAATTTTAGGAGAGTAAAATGAGTAAAAAACAAAAAACAGAAGATCAAGTAATTAATGTTAATCACAGGTCTTANAAAGAATCAGAATTAAATGATGTGCAAAAGATTTTGTTTAATGAGTTGTTATCAATTGAAGGACAAATAAGAGAGCTTAACACTGCTCTTAATAAACTTTGTAGAGATAAAGACTACAGAATAAATGACTTTGAAAGTCAAAATCAACCAGAGGTAAAAGAAGATGATTGAGATAATTGTAATTGCTAATCTTATTGTNACAGGTATTCTTTGTTGGATGCACATAGAGGATATTCAGGATATCTGGAAAAAATAAATGTCTAAACCAACTGCAGCTACAGTACATACAGAACTTGTTAGACATGAGGTAGAGTGCAGTGAAAGGTGGAAAACAAATTTTAAAGTTTTAGATCAACTGCAAAAGGAAGTAACTTTTATAAGAAACTGGATGCTAGGTGGTCTGGGTACATTAACGCTGACTATGTTTGGCTATATATTGAGTCAAGTATGAAATTCAATAAGATAAAAGGAATTATTGGTGCAATAGCACCAACACTTGCAACAGGTCTTGGAAGTCCAATAGCAGGTGCAGCAGCAAATATGATTGCTGAAGCTCTAGGGTGTTCACCTAATCCAAAAAGCATAGAGCAGGCAATGGCAAGTGCTACCCCAGAACAAATAGTCCAACTCAAAAAAATAGATAAAGACTTTGAGGTCAAGATGAAAGAACTTGATGTTGACTTATATTCAATACAAACAAAAGACATACAAGATGCTAGAGATAAGTTTGCTAATGACTGGACACCTAAATTTATAGCAGGACTGACCATGTTGGGTTTTGTAGGTTATATCTTTTATATAACTGTTTTCCCAGTTTCAGATGCAGCAGATGACATAGTTATGTTAGCTATNGGTTCTTTNACAGCAGCAAGTGCAACTGTGCTTGCCTACTATTTTGGTTCATCTTCAGATAAGGATAAATAATGTTCATGAAAATGCATGAAGAAGAAGGTCTGGACTTTGACCTTTTAAAGAAACGTCTAGTGGATTTTGAGGGTTTAGTCTTAAAACCTTATCACTGCTCACAGAATTATTTAAGTATAGGTGTAGGCAGAAACTTAGATAGCAATGGTATAACAGAAGAAGAAGCTATGTATCTTCTGGACAATGACATTCACAAAGTTATAGAACAATTGGATAAGCAATGGGAAGTGTGGCGAACATTCCCAGATGCAGCAAAGTATGTATGTATAGATGTGGCATTTAATATGGGCATCAATACTTGGATGAGCTTTAGAAAAACTAGAGCTTACATGGAACTGGGCGAGTGGGAAAAAGCAGCAAGCGAAATACTTGATTCAAAATATGCAGAACAGGTTGGAAGAAGAGCAATCTTCAATTCAGAACAACTTGCATCATGCCAAAAAAGACAAAAGAACAGCTAAACAATGCAATAAGAATTGGCAGCTATGGCGAGCTGCTAGTACAATCCTTCTTGGCAGAACATTGCCAATTTGTCTATCCAACATGTTATGGGCATCCTGCTGATCTAATCGTAGAGATGGGCAATAATTCATTGTTCAAAGTACAAGTCAAATCACGAAACAAAGGCAAAGAAGGGAAGTATGCATTTCCATTGGAAAATCACAGGAATCAAGCAGAGTCACATAGGACTTATCATTGTGACATTTTGTGTTTTGTATTCTTGCCTACCAAAAGATTCATTTTTAAGCCAAACACTACCCAACAGAAGTATTATATTTTTACAGACAAACACCTTAGTGAGGGGGTTGAACTCACATCATTCCAAGAAACACTTGAAGCTCTTGCAAGCGTACCTACCCTAAATTCTCTTTTCCCAGAATAATCAGTATATAAATATATTTGNATATATTTATATATTTATGATTTAGAATACTCTAATGTTTACTAATAATAATTTAATACAGGAGAATATTATGAGAATGAAAAAAATTGTTGATGTAGATGTAACTGTAAATCAAGTACAGCTTATGTATGCTTGGACTTTCAGACAGATGAAGCCTACTGAAATGTCTTACAGAGATGCTGCTGATAAAATTATGGATGCAAATACTTACTGGATGATAGATCATCTGCTAAGAGAGTCAGAAAGAGTCAGTGCTGACTGGAATTTGTATTCTCAAGAAATGGAGAAATTTCAATAATGAATAACAATAGTGGAGCTGTAACAAAGTCAGGTTATTATCTGACAACAGGTGAGGGCAACAAGATGTATGTTCTTAGATACAATTGGGAGCAGTCATGGTGGATTGGAAACAGAAGTGGTCAAAATCATAGGGACTATCATGTTCAGAACTTATCCATTGATTATGATAAGGCAGTTGCTAAAGCAAAAGAAATTGTTGCTAGGCGCAATAAAAACTCTGATGCTCAAGAAACTCTTACAATCAATGACCAGAAAAGTCTTAATAAGATTGTCCAGAGAGATAAGGAAGTCATTGCTGCTGAAAAAGCAAAGAAGGCAGAATGGATAGCATTGAAGGCTAAGTGGAGAGATGAATCTCTTGAAAGACATGCACGAAAAAACAATAACTTTGTTTATGCATGTTGGGCAAACTACATGGCTAGGTCTTGCAAAAATTATGACACCTTGCAAAATGGTCAACTTGATACAGACAATAGAATTACTATGACTGGTACTATCAAGACTATTAAGGAATACGAAAACAACTTTTCTTACTATGAGAGTTATGTATATAAATCTGTCATAGAGCTAGATACAGGTCATAGAGTTTTTGGTTCTGTACCTACTTACAAATGCTCAAAACGTAATTGCAAGATGATGTTGCAAGAAGGTGATAGGGTCACCTTTGATGCTAAGTTAGAAAAGCCAGAAGATTTTGATGGTACTTTTTATTACTACAAAAGACCAACTAAGGTTCAACCATTAGACATAAGAGAGGTGGCGTAATGTATCAAGTAATTCAATATGTTCCAGATGCAGCAGGCAACATTAGCAAAGACAGCTATGTTGTCTGCTTCAAAACTGATGACGAAGAAAAGGCGAAGGCGAAGCTCAAGCGTAATCTTGAAGCAGGCTTCAGATCACAAATTAAGGTAGTGAGGTAATTATGTTAAATGGTTTAATGTTTAAATCTAGTATTGGTCATGTGGAGTGGGATTGGTCAGATAAAGGTGACCCATCTCCAAAATACAAGGCTTACAATTATAAGTGGTACATTCCTAACAAATCAGATTTCTATATTGTTAGTGATCTATCGCAAGCAGAAAAGCAACTTGTAAAAGACGAGCTGTGGCAATCGCTGCAGCTTGAGATTGAGTGGACTAAAGCAAGACGTAAACAGCATCTTGCAAATAAGAAGGCAGGGAAGTAGTTATGGGTAATATTCCAGACGTAATGATATTAGTGCTAGTAGGAGCCTTCCTACTAGCTGTTAGTTTTTATTTGGATAAATAATGGACTTGAAGGTCATACATAAAAAAGAGTGTGAGGTTTTTTTGCAAAAATGGCACTACTCACCAATTATGCCAAGACTCACTAAGATAGGTCTGGGATATTATGACAATATGGATTTAGTAGGTGTAATGACTTTTGGTTGGGGTACAAGACCTCTACACACTATAAGAAAATTATTTCCAGAACTTATTACACAAGATTATTATGAGATTGGCAAAATGGCTATGCACGATAAGATGCCTAGAAACTCTGAAAGCCAAATGATATCTACTGCTATTAAGTGGCTTAAAAAAAATACAGATATTAAATATCTTTTCACTTGGGCAGATGGGATTGTGGGTAAAGTGGGTTATGTCTATCAGGCATCAAATTTTTTGTATGGTGGATATTCTGAAACTGACACTTATGTGACTGAAGATGATGAGAGGGTACATCCAAGAACCATACAGGGCATGATGCCAAAAAAAGAAGGTATTAAGGTAGGTGCTAGACCAAATTTAGAGCAACTAGCAATACTTAAATTAAGAAGAGTGAAGGGAAAGCAGTTTAGATATATTTACCCTATGGCAAAAAAATATAGAAGATATCTGAATGAATCAACAGTTGACTGGACAATACATTATCCTAAAGACATAGATTTAATATGGAAAGTAAAAAACCCAACAGAAACTAATTACGTAGAAACAAAAAAATTACCATTTCAAATTAGTAAAAATGTTAGCTTTCAGAAAAACAAAAACAAAGTACAAAAGAGCTTATTAGAATCAGATATAAAGATGTACAAGGAGTGTAGATAAATTATGGCAGAAGGTAAATTAACTAGGGATGATGTGCTAACAGCTTCTATAGTTGCCAACGCTATGGGCAAGGGCAAATATAAAAGCAGGCAGGCACAGCTAAAAGAAAACATCAAAGCTAAGAATGGTGAGAACATTAGATTTGACCAGAACTTAGCTATGAAGCTAGGTGACTTCTTAGAGGAAGGCATCATCAACTTTGCATGTAGTCAGATTGGTTTAACTAATGTGGTCACAGAATTTGGCAAGAAGTTTGAGCATCCATTCTATCCAGTAGAGTGTTCATTGGATGGTATGGCAGATGCTAAAGAGCTAACGATAGTTCCAGATGAAGCTGTAGGCATACATTGCCCAGAAGCAGATGAGGTGTTTATCAATAATACAGGCATCATAGAATGTAAGCTGACTAAGGATTTTCCAGACCATTCTCAAGAAACTCTGGACTGGAGAGGTTGGCTACAGCTTAAGACACAGGTGGAGTGTGCTAATACTAACTGGGGTGTCTTGGTTATCTTTTATCAAAGTTCTTATGAGCTGCATTATTACTTCTATCAACGTGATATGCAGTTTGGTAATGAACTTAAAGAGCTTGCTGAAGAGTGGCAAGAACGCATCAAAACTGAATCTTACTTTGACCCAGAAACATCTGATGATGCATGGCTAAAATATGATGAAGCGATACCAGAGGAAGTGGCAGAGTTAGACCCAAAAGCTATAGACATACTTTCACAGATAGTGAACCTAGATGAGAACATTAAGCTCATGGGCAAACAAAAAGACCAGTTGCAAAAAGACATCATGGACATGATGGGTAATGCTGAACAAGCAGTGGTGGGTGATTTTCATGTGAACTGGGGAATGATCAATTACAAGGCTCAACCAGAGAAGGTTGTTCCTGCTAANGAAGCNTANAGTGTTAGGCGTAAGTCTATCAGGATTAAACAGGTAGGGTAGGAAGCATAAGGGAGTATGAACTGGAGAGTTTTTGCAACCTACCCTTTTTTAATTATAATTAACTTGGAGAGTTAAATCATGGAAGAAGAAAAAACATTCAAAGATTTCAATGACCCCTTGACAGAACGAGCAGGTAAAGAAGCTGTCTGGGTGGACAAAGAAGTNCATCAATTACTTTGGGAATACAAAGTCAAGCATGGNAAGAAAAGCATAGGTGAAGTAGCAGGCTACTTTATCAAGCTAGGTATTATTGATGCGATTAGGTCTGGCAATGATTAGTTCAACATCAACAGCAGAAACTAAAGGATGGCTAGACCCCAAAAAGCACAAAGGTCTTGGTGAATGGCATAGGCAAAGATATGAAGCACATCAAAAAAGATTACGAGATGTACAGTTGCGAAGAACTGTTAAACAAAAATTATATAGAGGTATTGCATATACAGAAGCCACTTACTTTGATCATGATTACAAAAACATAGTTAGGAAAACTTATTTAGCAAATGACAATAAAGTCATAACTGACAATAGAGAAGCAACAGTCTTACATGAAATACATTGTCTATTTCCAACTAAGGATGGCATAAAAGCAGCAATAGATTCTTATTTGGAGTTTGATGATGGATAACGACAAACATAAGTCATTCAGACAATGGTGTAAATCAATTGTTTATAGACAGACAGATAAGTTTGGTGAAACTATCACAACAATAGAATACAAAGATGGCACGATTGAGAAGCATTACAATGATGGGTCTTTTGAACGTGTTACAAGTAATAAGACCTTAGAAGAATTAAAGCAGATGTTTGAAACAGAAACAGGCAACTCATGGTAAACGCTAGAAATAAAGGTGCTGCATTTGAGAGAGCTATTGTTAAGAAGATAAATGAATATCTGGAATCTACAGGTTCAGATCAAAAGGTCAAAAGAAACTTAGACCAATATCAGAAGAAGGGTCTTGCTGATATCTACTGGGGAAAACTAGCGATTGAGTGCAAGGCATATAAAGGTAATGGCAACCACTTCATGCAAGAGAGATGGTGGAAGCAGGCATGTGAAGCAGCAGGTGATCTATTCATACCAGTGCTGATTTATAAATATAATGGCACAAAACCAAAAGTGGTAATGCCTGCTCATGTAATGATTAAGGACTTACCTAAAAAGAATGAAGCAGTAATGATTGGGTACTTATCTGATATCTGTAAGAAAATTGATGTAATATTAAACAATGTACATCATGTATGACGAAGGCTTTGAAAATTTTTGCCAGATGAGGTATCAAAACTATTGTCTGGTATGTGAAATGATGGGTATTACAGAATATGGTACTTATCATGAATTTAAGGTTTCTAACATTGAGATGTTAGAAGATTTGTACAATCGCAGCGAAGAGAGAAAGCTGCATTAATAAAGGAGTATGAAATGANTGAAGATTTTTTCACAGAAGATGCGAGTTCTAGCGATAAGCCACAGGACTTATTTTTAAAACATTTAGCCAAAGAGAAAAAATGGTTTATTGGTGAAGATGTNATAGATGTTGAGTATTTAATGCTTGACCCAGAAACTATTAAAACAGGCATAGGNAGATATGCAGGTGGTTATGAGTTTGAATGGGCAAAAGAACGTGGCTCTAAGATAGCTAAATTGGATGACACTTGGAAGGATGCATTTAGTGTTTGGGTCTTTATTAGTGGTCAAAAAAAACCAGTCTTATGGGAACGTATGTCATGGGGTGAAGTAAAAGCCTTTAGAGAAATGTGTCCTAGTTTTTGGCATGGTGCTAATAAAGAAGCACCTGCATTACCAGTTTTTAAATATTCAGGCTCTAAGCCAGTTAAGTTTGAATCAGGATTTAGCTCTGCAATTCCAGAGTTTGAGTTTCAAGGTTATAAGCCAAGACCAGAAGAATTTATAATTCCAGAATGGGCAGGTGAAGATGTGCCAGTAGCAGCAGAACTAGAGCAAGAAGCAAAAGCAGAATTAAAACAAGACGATATTCCATTCTAAATGACCAATGAAGAATGGGCATCTATTGCTAGAGCAGTAGGTCTTGAACTGTTAGGCGAACCAAAACAAGAATCCTCTACAGAGATTAGATGGGGAAACAAAGGAAGTGTTTGTCTAAACAAAGAAACTGGGCAGTTCTATGACTTTGAAGCTGATAAAGGTTTTGGAGTGCATGGACTTCTGGTTGAACACAATCAAGACGTTGCTGCTGTGCTTAAAAGATTTGGTTTCAGTGGTGGGGTAGATTCTCTTAAAAATGTAGTAAACATACGTTCCCCTAAAACTACCCCACTGTTGTCTAGGGATGAGATGGCGAAGCTCTGGAAGGAAGCAGAAATCAAAATCAAATACGCTGACAACTTTATTGTTTTACGCTTTCCAGAGGGTCATAACAGAAGCTATCAAAAATATGCTCCTTACTGTAAACAGAGTGATGGCTTCTGGGTCTGCAAAAGACCTTCTGGAGAGCTACCCTTATACCTAACACCAAAACGTTCTGATACAGAGCCAGTGTTGCTTGTAGAGGGTGAAAAAGCAGCAGTGGCAAGTGAGCAGATTTATCAGCATCAAGTAGCTTGTCATCATGGTGGTTGTAAAGGTTGGCAAAAGACTGATTGGTCACCTCTGTATGGCAGGGAAGTGATGATATTCCCAGATAATGATGAAGCAGGTTTTGGGTTTGCAGATGACATCTCAAGGCACTTACAGAAGCATGGGTCATTGGTCAGCGTATGTAAACCACCAGAAGGCTTGCAAGAAAAAGAAGATATGCACGAAGCAGTAGAACGTGGCTTGTTTGCAGATCATGCAGANCTTGTNGATTACATTAAGAACAATCCTATGCATAGACCTGCAGGCACACTGTACTTTGAACGTGCTGATCAGGTGTTNGGTCAGATTACAGAGCCAGAGTGGTTNATTAANGACATCTTTGAACGTGAAAGTTTNGTTGCAATATTTGGTAAGCCAAAAGAAGGCAAGTCATTTGTTGCACTAGATATGGCAGTTGCAATTGCCAGAGGAGCAGAATACTTTGGTCATGAAGCTACAAAAGCACCAGTGGTCATGCTTGTGGGTGAGGGTAAACGTGGAACTGTTAGAAGATTAAGTGCATTAGAACAAGTGGGCAGAAGTCTTGTAGATGCACCACTGTATTTATCAAATAGAGGTACAAGAATTCTTGATGAAGATGAGTACCAGAAGCTAATAGATGAGCTTGATATTATCTGTGCAAGAGAAGGTGAGATTGGTTGCATTATTGTTGATACTTTAAACAGAAACTTTGGAGCAGGGTCAGAGAACAGCACAGAGGACATGACAATGTTTATCAGTAGGTTAGATAACATAATCCATAAATATAAAGCNTGTGTAGTCATAGTGCATCACACAGGACATAACGCTTCTGGAAGGCAAAGAGGTAGTTCAGTTCTNGGTGCATCAATGGACTATGAATTTCAGGTAGCTAGAGAAGATATAGGTGGNGATATGTACGTCACCTTNAGTCAAACATTAAACAAGGATGGTCANGGCATGGCTAATCTGGACTTTAAGTTTAATGAGGTTGATTTACTAGGCTACAACATGACATCTGGATATCTGGACATTGTGACTGATAAACCAAAAGGCAATATTAAGATGAGGTCAACGCATGCAGAAGTTGATAGAGCATTAAGACAATTAGCATTAGAAAAGCAGTCAGCAGAGGGTGGTAATCCAGAGGACTACTGGTTTAGTGTTGGTGATTTATTTGGTGTTTGCAAAACTAAAGCAGGTAATCCAATGAAGCGACCTAACATAGATCAATACACAGGCGAGATGAAGGAATTAGATATTATTAATCATGATGCAGATAATAATTTGTTTCAGGCTAATGAATACAGAAACAAGGTTGAGTTTAGTGGTCTATATAAGTGATTTTATAAGTGTATGTAAAAGTGTATGTAAGTGTATGTTTTTATATGTAAAATCACTAAATTTGTGTATGTATGTATATGTATTTCTTAGAAATACATACAACATACATGCAAATGATTACATACAAAATTTACATACATGAGTAGAGCAAAAGAAAAGAAATTTAGTCTTGTTGTGACAAAGAAGTTGCAGGAGCTAAATCAACATATAAAAGAAGTCAGAACTGTATGGGGTGATATGACTAGAATNAATGANCTNATNTCTACTGAAACATCTCTTAAATTTAAAAAGGCAACNAAGNTGTANAAGTTGGCTTTAGCNAAAAGAGATGATCAGGAAATGACCCANATGATAGAAATGATGTATAGAGCTTATGATGCATTGNTNAATGAGTTANAAGAATTTGGNTATAAACCAGTTGAGCCACANATGAGATGTTTTGATTGGAATGGTGAAATTTGGTATGTGACNGANATGGATTANCANATGCCNAGAGCNAAACTAATTGCTAAACATAAAGATGCTAACTTTATNAGCATAGAAGAATTACTAAGGTCAGTACCTAAAGAACTAATGGATATGAGAATTCTTATAGCTAAACAGTTTGAGGGAAGTAAATTTGAAAAGGTAGAAATAAACAATGAGTAAAGGTTCAAAAAGACGACCAGAAGATAAAAAGAAAATAGATAAAAACTGGGATAAGATTTTTAAAGGAGATAAAGATGCCAATAAAGCTAAAGCCAAGTCAAACAGTTAGAGATAAGAAAACAGGCAAGCTGCTTACAGAGCATTATTACATTAGGAACATTAATGATCTGGAACTCATAAAGATTGTTAATAATGAAAGCACTAAACCAAAAGTAAGACAGAAGGTCAAAAATGAAATAGCAAGGAGAAAAAAATGAGATGTTGGCATTGTAAAACTTTATTAACTTGGCTTGCAGATCATGATTTAGAACATGAGGGTGAAGGCATAATGACTCATTTAGAATGTAAATCATGTAATGCTTTTTATGAGATTAGACAACAAGAGAAACAAGATGACCTTGTAAATCATCCACCACATTATAATCAGCAGGGTGTAGAGTGCATTGATTACATTGAGCAACAGTTAGGCTCTAACTTTCCATCTTACCTAGAAGGCACTATCATTAAGTACATACACAGGCACAAATACAAAGATGCAAACATACAGGACTTAGAAAAAGCACAATGGTATTTGAATAAGTTAATAAATTATTACAAGGATTTATGAAAAAAGACATAAGCAAAGAATGGTTAAGGACACAGATAGAAAAAGGTAAGTCATCTCTGGATGTGGCTAATACGTTAGACATAAGCAAGTCTAGTGTGCTAAAGATAGCACAAGAGCTTGGTATTAAGTTTAAAGGTAAGAGNCACTGGAGAAAGTCATGAAGTTAAATGTTAAGCACAATATAAAAGAAGTCACCAGAGGTCTAAGCTCTTTACAAAAGAAGCAAATTCCTTTTGCAACTATGCTTGCATTGAATGACACAGCTTTTGCATTACATAATACTTACAAGAAGCAGACAGTACAGAAATTTGACAATGCTACACCTTTTACACAAAAGGGTTTCAGAGTAAAAAAAGCTAAAAAGACAGACCTAGAAGCTGTTGTTTTTGTTGCTAAAAATCGTGAAGATTATATGAAACTACAAGTTGATGGTGGAACAAGAGTACCTAAATCGCAGGCTATAGTTATTGCTAATGATAGAAACGCTACAGAGATACAACGCTATCCATCAGGAAACATCAAGAAGGGTGCATATACAAAGTTAAAAAAAGATAAAGACAAATACTTTTTTGGGATACCTAAAGGGAATCAAGGAAGTGAGGGTATTTGGGAAAGGTATGGAAGGCAGGCTTCAGGAACAGCATCTGGATTAAGAATAAGACAGGTAGCTAAGTTAACCAAGTTTGGTAAGTACAAAGCATTATTCCCCTTTGA
>FUFK010066845.1_pt1 | contig 34157 bp, 39 predicted proteins | sample 1021851 | NCBI WGS metagenome assembly FUFK01 (sample SAMEA51879418, study PRJEB19060) | metagenome | reverse complement strand
CAGACAAAAAGAGCTTTAGAAAAAGCTACTGAAGAAGGTGATACAAAAGCAGCTATTGCTTTTACAGAGCAGTTGGCAGATATGAGAGCTGCTTTGAGAGTTGCAGAAATGCAACGCCAACAAGCTCAACAACAATCTGTTTCACCAACTGTAGGTAAAGCTCAACAAACTGTACAAAATCCTGCACCACCTAAAGCAATTGATTGGTGGCAAAAGAATAATTGGTTTAATTCACCAGGATTTGAGAGAGAAACTGCATTGGCAAGGTCTTTTGATATCCAAATAGAAATGGAAGGTTTTGATAAAAATTCTGATGATTATTACAATGAATTAAATAATCGTTTACAAAAAGTTTTTCCTGAACTAGTATCAGGATCAAGTCCGACTAAGACTAAAGTAAAAAGTAGACAACCAATTGCACCTTCTACAGGTGGCTCGTCTTACAAGGGCAATAGAGTACGTATGAGTAAAGATCAACTTGAAATGGCTCGACAGCTTGGAATTAATGATGAAAGAAGTCTTAAAAAATATGAATCTGAAATCAGAAAACAGCAAAGGGGTTAACTATGGTTGAGAATAGAAATGTACGTGCGAATGAAAACAAGGTTTCAATGCGTGAAGGTGAATCAAGACCTGATACTGCATGGAAACCACCGTCATTGTTGGATGCTCCAGAACCTCGACCAGGATATGTTCAACGATGGATAGCTACCTCGATTCAGGGTAAGGACACTCCAGATAATGTGTACAAACGTATGCGTGAAGGTTGGAGTCCACGCAAAGCTGATACTGTGAAAGATAAGTTATATCCAACTATCAATCATGGTCAGTGGCAAGGGTCAATTGGGATTGAAGGCATGTTGCTTTGTGAAATGCCAAAAGAAAGACACAAAGCACAAAAGGACTATTATAAAAATAAAAGTTCAGAAGCAAACGAATCAATCGCAGGAGATCTGGATGCGTTAGGTCGAAACAATGGGCAGAGGATCTACCAAGATCGTGTGTCTAATTCGAGTCGTGGCAGGGATTTATCTGTCATGGATGATTGAAACTTAACTCTGAGGAGATAAAATAATGGCAAACGTAAACGCTGCCTTTGGCTTAGTGCCAGTTCGCCATATGAGTGGTAACATTCCTCGTGCAAATAAATATACAATTACAAGTGGTTTGGCAGAGAACATCTTTAGTGGTGATCTTTGTATTCTTACAGCAGATGGTGTAATTACACCTCATACTGCTACAGAAACAAACAATATTGGTGTATTTGCAGGTGTGAGCTATACTGCTTCAGATGGTTCTTATGTTTATAGTGAGTATTGGCCAAGTGGCACTACTGGAACAAACATAATTGCATATGTATATGATGATCCATATATTGTGTATAAAATTCAGTCAGCAGGAACTCCAACTCAAGCAAGCATTGGCGAGTGTGCTGATGTTGTTGCAGGTGCAGGATCAACTGTTACTGGTAGATCAGGATTTAGCTTAAATGGTACTATGTCAAATGGTACTGCTACATGTAAGATTATAGCTTTGCATGAAACACCTGATAACTCAATGGCACAATATGCTGTTTTGGAAGTGCTTGTAAATGAGCACCTTCTCAAAGCAACAGCAGGTATATAAGGGAGATTAGACAATGGCTATGAATAGAGCACAATTTGCTAAAATGCTTGAGCCAGGGTTGAATACCCTTTTTGGTCTTGAGTATGATCGTTATCCACCAGAATACGAAGCAGTATTTTCTGCTAACACTTCTACAAGAGCTTTTGAAGAAGATGTATTGTTGCAAGGTTTCGGTAATGCACCAACAAAGAATGAAGGTGCAGCTATTAGTTATGATACTGCTAGTCAGCAGTGGACAGCTAGATATCAGCATGAAACTGTAGCATTAGCATTTTCAATTACAGAAGAAGCTGAAGAAGATGGACAGTATGGTTCAATAGCGTCACGTTATACAAAAGCACTTGCAAGATCTATGGCTTCTACAAAAGAAATCAAGGCTGCAAATATTTTGAATAATGCGACTTCTAATACTGATCCATATGGTGGTGGTGATGGTGTTGCACTTTTGAGTGCATCTCATCCAACAACTAATGGAAACCAAAGTAATACTTTGGCAACAGCAGCTGACTTATCTGAAACATCACTTGAGTCAATGTTAATTCAAATTGCAGATATGAAAGATGATCGTGGTTTGAGAGTTGCAGCTCAAGGTACAACTTTGATAATACCGACAGCTTATACCTTTACTGCTGAAAGATTATTAGAATCACAGTTAAGGACTGGAACTGCTGACAATGACATCAATGCGATTCGCAATGGTGGTTATTTACCTCAAGGATATCATATCATGAGAAGATTGACTGATTCAGATGCATTCTTCATTTTGACTGATGTTCCTGATGGACTAAAGATGTTCCAAAGAAGTCCTATGAAAAAAGGTATGGAAGGTGACTTTGAAACTGGAAATGTTCGTTATAAGGTAAGAGAAAGATATTCTTTCGGTTTTACTGATTGGCGAGGTATTTTTGGTACAGAAGGAGCTGCCTAATAAATAACACAAGGGGAGAGCAATCTCCCCTTTTCTTTTAATCCTGACAGTTGTTTACAACTGACACTAGCCAAGACAGGAGATAAACATGGCTAATACACATTTTTCAGGTCCTATTCTATTTTCAGGAAAGGGCAACTCTAAAGGTTGGTTTGAAAATTTACCAATTGATAGAAATCCAGATTACATGGTTTACATGGATGATTTTACTGGTGTTACATTAGATAATACAAATGATTGGACAGTAGTAAAAGATAGTGGTGCATCAGCAGCTATCGCAGCTGATGTTGTTGGTGGTGCAGTAACTTTAAGTTCAACTGCTACAACTGATAATGATGGTGCTTCAATACAAGGCAATGAAATTTTTGCAGTTGCATCTGGTAGAGATATTTGGTTTGAAACAAAAATAACACCTACAGATGCTGAAGGTNATGCANTGGATATTTGTATTGGATTNACNGTAAACTTTGCAACTAATCCAGAAGCAATGTTAACNGCNNCTGANAGAATTGTNTTNCAAGTNGATGATGGTGATAGCAACATTGACTGNATTACAGAAAAAGATGGNACTGCAACTACAACNGATTCTGGCATTGANATTGCTANTGGAACAGCNGTTACATTGGGTATTCATGTAAAAAGCACAGGTTCAGTAGAATTTTTTGTAAATAGAGCTAAAGTGGCTACACACACAGATAATATTCCAGATGATGAAAATCTTGCACTTGGTGCTATGGAATTATCAGGTTCTGCTACTGGAACTAAATCAATGAATATTGATTATATGTTTGCAGCTCAAGATAGATAATGGAGATTTAAATGGCTGAGAAAAAAAGAGCTAGAACCAAATCTGGCAAATTTATTCCAGACGATCCAAATACTCCTGTCAATGAAGCTTGGGTTGAAGTAAAACCTAAGAAAAAGACAACTACTACAAAAGCACTCCCACCTAAAGGGAGTGCAGAATATAAAGCAATGCTTTTACGTGGTGAAATATCGGAGTGATAAATGGCAGATATCGTTACAGTAAATAAATTATCAGAAAATACAAATGAAGTTGTATATGCTTTTCAATATCAATATGTAGACACAGGAAATGAAAGTGCAGTTTCTAAAATAGATGTATCAGCTCTAGCAACAAATGCTGATGGGGAAACATGTACTGGAATAAGGATTGTAGAGTGTTGGTGGGTAATATCAGCTATGACAGTTGAAATATTAGCTGCCGCAGATACTAATGTTATTATTATGCATTTAACTGAAGGACAATCTGGTTATCAAGATTTTTCAAAGTTTGGTGGGTTACCTAATAGTAAGTCTTTTGGCACTAATGGAACTGGTGATATTAAATTTACAACAACTGGTGCAGGTGCAACTGGTGATGCATACCAAATAATAATTAGAGGTATTAAACAGTACTAATGGCAACTTCTGGATCAGTAGCATTTAGACCAAATATTGAAGAAATAATATCAGAGTCTTTTGAACGATGTGGAATAGATAATCAGACTAGGACTGGTTATTTTGCAAAGTCTGCACGTAGAAGCTTAAATTTGTTGTTTTCTGAATGGTCTAACAGAGGAATTAATCATTGGGCAGTAAGTAATAATACTCTTTCTTTGCTTAGTGGTACTTCTAATTATGCACTTCCAGTTGGAACTATAGATATAATTGATGCAGTTATACGAGAAGATAGCACCGATCAAATGATTAATAGGATTTCAATATCTGAATATAATCAAATACCCAATAAAACAGATACTGGCAAACCTAATCAATATATGATTGATAAACAATACACTCCACAAATATATTTTTGGCAAGTACCAGATAAATCATATGACATGGTTTATTGGGCAGTTAATCAATTGGATGACGTTACAGCATCAAATCAAGATGCTGATATACCTTATCGTTGGACAGATTGTATTTGTGCAGGTTTAGCTGCTAAATTGGCATTAAAATATGCTACTGATAAATATCAACTCTTAAATGAAGCTTATGAAAGATCTTTTAATTTTGCATCTGCATCTGATAATGATGGGGTGAATTTGAGGGTTCAACCAACTGTGTTGAATTTGAGTTAATGGCGAAACGTGCAAAAGGTAAAAAATCATATGCAATAAGTGATATAAGTGGTTTTAAAGTACCTTACACACAACTTAAAACTACTTGGAATAATTTACGTGTTGAGCCTGAAGAGTTTGAACAAAAGCATCCACAATTAACACCTGTAAAAAATATAATAGATGCTACTAGTTTATTTAACCCTAGACCAGATAATGATCCAGAAAATGCAGAAGTACAAATTGGGTTTAATTATGATTGGTCTGTAGATCCAAGAACTATAAATAAATCTCCAAGTTGTATTGGTGGTGTAGGATTTGTAACTCCAATAAAATTTGAGGGAAATGGTGGTACAGGTGGCGTAGGAAGTTCAACTTTATTTCTTACTGAAGATGCTACAAGTACTGGTGGCACAGGTTCTGTAGGAAATGCAACTCCATTTCCTGCTCCAAGTGGTGCATCTGGCACAGGTGGTATAGGTTCAATTGGAATTTCTATGACTAAAACTGGTCAGACAAGTTCTGGTGGTACAGGTGGTGTAGGAAATCATGGACAATCGAATGATGAAGAGATACATTTAAGTATTAATGAAACTGGATTAGGTGGCACAGGTGGTGTAGGTTCAGGTTATGAAGTGCAAACTGATTTCGGTTGGGGTCATGCAGGTTGGGATACAGGAAGTTGGGGTAAATAATGAATTACACTTCTTTAAAAAATCAATTACAAAATTTTTTAGAAAATGATAGTGCTGAATTTGTTGCATCTATTGATGACATTATAATACAAGCTCAACATTTAATTTTTCAAAGGTTGCCAAATTTACCTTGTTTTCGGTTTAAAGCAACTGGTACTACAGCAGTAGGAACTTCAGATTATTTAATTGCAGATGCTAGATTAATTCGTAATGTTTTTTATACAAATAACAGTTTTGAAACTGTATATTTAAACCATAGAGTAGATTCTTATTTACGAGATTATTGGCCAAATAGCAGTTTAACTGGTGAACCAATTATGTATTCTACTATAGAAGCAGGAACAGGTGGAACAGGAATTACGTTAGCACCAACTCCTAATTCTACTTATAATTATGGAGTTGACTATATTAGACCATTAGCAGATCTTAGTAGTAGCAATACAACTAATTGGTTAACTAATAATGCAAAAAATTTATTGTTGTCTGCTGCTCTTTATGAAAGTTCTGCTTTTCTTAAAGATGAAAATACTGTAAAGCTTTACAAAGGACAATTTGACGAGTCTGTACAATTGGCAGTACAAGAAATGAACAGAGATTATGCATCAGAATATGACGGAGGTATCTAAATGGCTATAACTCAAGCAATGTGTACATTATTTAAAAAAGATTTGTTACTAGGTGATCATCATCTAGACACAGACACGATTCATATCGCACTATATACTAGTTCTGCATCTTTAGATGCTACAACAGATGGTTACACTACATCTAATGAAATAACTAATACTTCTGGTACTGCATATACAGCAGGTGGTCTTGCTTTATCTAGTAAAGCAGTAACAGAAAATAGCACAAGTGGTATATTCGATGCAGCTGATCCACAATGGGATGATGCAACTTTTACAGCTAGAGGTGCATTAATTTATAATAAAACTTTAGGAGATGCTTCATCAAACTCTAGAGGTGCAATAGCAGTTTTAAATTTTGGTGGAGATTTCACAGTTTCAGGTGGTACTTTTAAAATAGTTTTTCCTGCTGCGACTGCTAATAATGCAATAGTTAGGATAGATTAATGGCTACATATGTAAATAATTTAAGATTAAAAGAAATTGCGACTGGAGATGAATCTGGTACTTGGGGTACATCTACAAATACCAATCTTGAATTAATTGGGCAAGCAGTTGGATATGGAACAGAAGCTATAACAACAAATGCAGATACTCATGATAGTGTTGTTGCAGATGGGTCAGCAGATGAAGCAAGAGCTATGTATATTAAATATACTGGCACTTTAGATTCTGCTTGCACAATTACAATTGGTCCAAACGATTTAAAAAGAGTTCACATAATTGAGAATGCGACCACTGGTAATCAAAATATAATTATTAAACAGCAATCAGATACTGAAGCTGATAAAGTCACAATTGCTCCTAATGAAAAAAGAATAGTTTATTTAGATGGTGGTGGTGGAAGTGCAACAGTTCAAGATACAGGAATAACTTCTAATGCAGCTACAACTGGAAAAGCAATCGCAATGGCAATGGTATTTGGATAAGGAGATAAATAATGACAGCACCGAATATAGTAAATGTTGGAACAATTACTGCAAAAACAGATACACTTAAACTGACAGGTACAAGTGCAACTAAATTATTAGAAAATGTAGCTTCATCTGGAAAAGTAATAAAAGTAAATTCTCTTGTGGTAGCGAACATAGATGGCACAAGTGCAGCTACAATAACTGTAGGGATTTATCCACAAGATGATATTGCAGGAACACCTGTATTATTAGCTTCTACTATTTCAGTACCTGCTGATGCTTCTTTAGTTGTAATAGATAAAAATATGGGTTTATATTTAGAGGAAGATACTTCTATCGGAGTTACAGCAAGTGCAGCTGATGATCTAGCTTGTACAATAACATATGAGGAATTAAGCTAGAGGATTTTAAATGGGTACTCGTAATAAAGGTGGATTAGTCGGTGGATTCGACCAATTAAGAGCACCTGATGCACCTACAATAACTTCTACTTCAGCAGGGGATGCAAGTTTAGAAATTGCTTTTACAGCACCAAGTAATGTTGGTGGTGGAACAATTACAGGTTATATTGCTTTTGCAACAAATGTACCACAAGAACCAGTTTTATACACAGTTACAGTTCAAGATGTAAGTGGTAACAAATATTTTATAGATTCATCTCAACAAGCAACTTTAACTTTAGTTAAAGGTCATACTTATACATTTGATTGGTCAGCTGCTACCTCTCATCCTTTAAGACTTTCTACCACTTCTGATGGTACACATAATAGTGGTAGTGAATATACAACTGGTGTTGTCAAAGATGATAGTGCTTATACTACAAAAATTACAGTAGATGCAGGAGCACCTTCTACTTTATATTATTATTGTCAAAGTCATTCTGGCATGGGTGGAAGTGCAAATGTTCAAGCTTATGTACATTCTTCTGCAACTGGTACTTCTAGTCCTATAACTGTTGGATCTTTATCTAATGATATTAGTGCAACAAGTTATTTAGCTGCACAGAATGTATTTGGTGTTAGTCCAAATGCTGTAGGATCTTCTGGCACACCTACAGGTTCATTAGCTATGTTTTTCGGTGGTTATAATGGTTCTTCAAATCTAAATAATATTCAACAATTAGATTTAACTTCTTCAAGTAACGCTACNGATTTTGGAGATATAGGATCAGATAAAGGTTATAAAGCTGCAGTGGGAACACCTACTAGATGTGTTGCAGGTGGTTTTGACAGTACTTCTGGAGATGTACAATTAGAATATGTAAATCCTGCTTCAGCAGGTAATTCTCAAGATTTTGGCTTGTTAGCTAGAATTAATACAGGAACAGGTGCATTTAATAACTCAACTTATGGAATTTTTGCTCCACGTAACGTAGGTCAACTTCTTGATTTTATGCGTATAACTATTGCATCTACAGGCAATAGTAGTGATGTAGGTGATTTAAGTTTAGAAATATATAATTATGGTGGTGGTATTAGTAATGGTACAATTGGTTTAGTTTTTGGTGGGTATGATAGTTTAGCAAGTGGTACTTCAAATTCAATTTCACAAAAAAATATAACTTCAAGTGGTGTATCTACTGATTTTGGAGATATGACTAGTCCTAAGCAAAATCCAACTGGTGCTTCTAATTCAACTAGAGGTGTTATAGGTGGTGGAAATAATTCTGGTTCTCTAAATATTATAGAATATGTCACTATAGCTAGTGCAGGAAACGCAACTGATTTCGGTGATTTGACTTCTGTTAAAGATGCACCTTCAGGTGCAGCAAGTTCTACTAAAGCTGTTTTTGCAGGTGGACTTGATGGTAGTGCTTTAAATACAATTGATGTTGTAACTATAGCATCAGCTGCGAATTCTACTGATTTCGGTGATTTAATAGCTGTAATGTATGGTGTGGCAGGAACTGGTACTAGACATGGAGGTATTTCATAATGCCTAATTATTCTGGGGTGTGGGATTTAAGACAACAAGGTGTGGCTAAAGAGGGTGGTATATGGCAATTATCACCTGAAACTGGTGGAAGAGGTGTATTTGCAGGTGGTAATTATACTAATAGAATTGAATATATTAATATATCTGTAACAAGTAATGCTTCAGATTTTGGTGATTTAACTGAAAATAAACATGGAGCAGCAGGTTGTGGTTCTAATACAAGAGGACTTGTTTGTGGCAACGATACTGGTTCGGATACATCAGATACAGTTGAATATATTACAATAGCTACTCTTGGTAATGGGTTAGATTTTGGGAATTTAACTGTAACTAGAAAACTAACATCAGCACATTCAAGCCAAACTAGAGCAATTGTAGGTGGTGGAAACAATCAAAGTTCTGGAGCAGTAGACACAATAGATTATCATGCTATAGATACTCTTGGTAATTTTTCAGATTTTGGTAATTTAACATCAACCTCACAAACTCTTACAAGTTGTAGTTCTCCAACAATAGGGTTATTCGCAGGTGGTTCTAATGTAAGTGGAACTAATATAAATATAATATGTAAAGTTACCATAGCTTCAGCAAATAATGCCACCGATTTCGGAGATTTAAGTACTGTAAGAAGAGATTTAGCTTCATGTTCTAGTAATACTAGAGGTGTATTTGCAGGAGGAAATGATGGTAGTACTGTATATACAATTGAGTATGTAACCATTGCTAGTGATTCTAATACTACAGATTTTGGAGATTTATTGGCTACAGTAAGTAAATTATCTGGCACTTCAAATTCAACTAGAGGTGTATTTGCAGGAGGAACTCTTGGTACTGGATATGATAGTAATGTAATTCAATACATCACTATTGCATCTCTAGCTAATTCAATTGACTTCGGAGATTTAGCAGATGATAGACCTTATATGGCAGCAATTTCCGATAGTCATGGAGGGTTATCATAATGACAAGATATTTAGGTGGATTAATTACAGCAGACGAAACACAATCACTTCCTTCTAATAACTTTGAAGATACATCAGCTCCAGGAATATGGACATTAAGTGAAGCTGAAATGTTAAATAAACAAGGTCTTTGGCCAACAGCAGGAAATGAGAAGACATTAATAGAAAATGTTTTTAGTGTTGATACTTTTTTTGATTCAAATAACTCAGCCGATGATGCAGGTAGAACGATTACTAATGGAATTAATTTGTCAGGAGAAGGTGGATTAGTGTGGGTAAAAAGCAGAACTTCTGCACAAGATCATTCTTTAACTGATACTGTAAGAGGTGCATCTGTAAGATTAAGTATAAATACTAATGGTGCAAATGCAACAGGATCAAAATATGACAGAGTTGATCAATTTAATAGTAATGGTTTTAGATATCCAAATGGATTTGCAGCAGCTCAAGATTACGTTGCTTGGACATTTAGAAAAGCATCAAAGTTTTTTGATATTGTGACATATACTGGGAATGGGAGTACTCAGACTATCTCACATAACTTAGGAACTACAGTAGGTTGTATCATTGTAAAATGCACTGCAAATACAAATGATTGGGCAATCTACCATAGATCATATGGTGGTGGGTATTACTTTAGAACAGCTCCTTATGGTACTGATGCTGTAGCAGCAAATGCCAATTACTGGAATGATACAGATGCAACTTCTACAGAATTTACTGTAGGCTCAAATAGTGCGACAAACCAATCAGGTCAAACATACATTGCCTATCTTTTTGCACATGATACTTCTGATGCAGGATTAATTCAATGTGGTTCTTATACTGGTAATGGATCTGCTACTGGTCCAACAGTTGATTTAGGATTTGAACCACAATGGATTTTGGTAAAAAATGCTACTAATAGTGGTCAATGGTTTAATATAATTGATTCAATTCGTGGTTTTAATACTCCTGAAGGTGCTCAAACACTAGGAGCAAACGACGATGATGCTGAGTATGTAAATGCTGCTCTTGGTTCTAGTACACCTATATTGTCGCCAACAGCTACAGGATTTCAGGTAAGAAGTGCTCAGGCAGCTACAAATACTAATAATTCAACATACATCTACATAGCTATTCGTAAAGGACCAATGGGTACACCTACAAGTAGAGCTAGTGTGTTTGATATAGATACTCAAGGACAAACTGGTGATGGAAAAGCTCCTGCTTTTCGTTTTGGAGGTTATGTTGATCTGCAAATAAGCAGAGTAGTTACAACCACAGCCAGTAACTTTCTAAGCACAAGGTTAATAGGTAGTAACTATGTAGATACTGACACATCTGATGCTTTGGCAAGTGATTCTGGTATTAAGTGGTATTATAATAATGGTGTAGATACTGACACCAGTTCTAACAGCAATAATTATGCATGGATGTGGAAACGTGCTCCAAAGTTTTTTGATGCAGTTTATTATGAAGGAAATGGAGCTAATAGGACAATTACTCATAATCTAGGTGTAATTCCAGAAATGATGTGGATTAAGAATACAAGCTCAGCCGAAGATTGGGCTGTTTATTATGGAGATGCAACAGATTATTTAAGATTAAATGGTGCATTTGCCACTGCTGATGATAATACATACTGGAATGATACTGCTCCTACATCCACAGTTTTTACAGTCGGAACTAATGATAGAGTAAATCATAATGCTGAAAATCATATAGCTTTATTGTTTGCAACTCTTTCAGGTATAAGTAAAATAGGAACATTTAGTCATACAAATGGTTCTAGCACAGATGTAGATTGTGGATTTAGTTCTGGGTCTAAGTTTGTATTAGTAAAAAGAACAGACTCTACTGGTAGTTGGTATCTTTGGGATAGTAGTAGAGGTATTGTATCAGGAAATGATCCATATATTTTATTAGATAGTAATGCACAACAAGATTCATCGTATGATTATATTGATACACTAAGCAGTGGTTTTCAAATGTCTAGTAGCTTTACAACAGGATCATACATTTTTTATGCAATAGCAACATAGGTTCAAAATGAATTTAACTTTAAAAAACATACAAACAGCTTTATCTGAAGTAAAGCCAGAATATAAAACTATGTTAAAAAACATAGATAAAAATATGCCTATGATACAACAGGCATCTAGTAATTTTTATAAATCACACTCTCAATTTATGGGTGTTACTTTAGATGTTACTGCTATTACACCAATAAGGTCTATCAAGCACACTTTAGCAGAAGTTGATAAAACAAAAAGTGCTTTACAAGAAGCACAAATACGGATGAAGAAAAAATCTGTAGAATTAAAAATGAAACAGCGTGAATTATTAGAGTGTCAAGATGATTTGCAAAGAGAAATGTTAGAAATAGAAATACTTGAATTACAAACACATTCTGTAAATTCACAAAATTATGTACAAGGTGCTATTAGAAAACTAAACTTTTTTATTAATCAATATAACTCTTTACTAAAACATTTAGGTGTCGATGAAATAACAGAGGAAATGTATGAAAGAGAAGAAACCAGATATCATATAATGACAGCTATGAAACAAGCTTTGACTAGTGCTAGACCAAGAGGTGGAGTTATAGATGAAGGTAATATGATTTATATTTTTGATTTAGGTATTAGTGGTGCTCAAGCACAAGCTGAAGTTTTTGCCTATTTGCAAACAGAAAATGAATTGATGAAAAATGGTAAAGCACCTACTCATGAGATGACTATGCGTTGGTTAGAAAAATGTGCAGATAAATGGGAAAAAGATCCAGAAATATTTGCAAATCGCAGAGGTTTTACATTATTAGACAAACAATCATTAACAAACACAAAAAAATTAGAAAATAAAAAGAAACATTAAAATGAGTTTACTTAACAATTTAATTGGCCCTGCAACAAAATTATTAGATAAAGTTATAGAGGATAAAGATCAAAAGGCAAAGCTTGCCCACGAATTGGCAACGATGGCTGATAGATTAGCTCATGAACAACAACTTGCACAATTGGCAATCAATAAGGAAGAAGCTTCTTCTGGAAGCCTTTTTAAAGGTGGGTGGCGACCTTGCATTGGTTGGATCTGTGGGATTGCTTTTTTCTATCACTTTGTTTGTCAGCCTGTTATTGTTTTTGTTTTAACAATATTTGGTGTTACAATTGTTAACTTGCCTGAATTTGAAATGAATACACTTCTTACTGTTTTGGGTGGAATGCTAGGAATTGGTGGATTACGCAGCTATGAAAAGTCGAAAGGATTAACAAAATGAGTTTTAAATTAAGTCAGAGATCTTTGGATAAACTAGAAGGTGTACATCCAGATATGGTTAAATGTGTTAAAAGTGCCATAAACTACTCAAAGGTGGATTTCGGAGTGATTTGTGGGATGAGATCGGAAAGTGAGCAACGTGAACTTGTCGCTAAAGGAGCAAGTAAAACAATGCGATCAAAACACTTGACAGGTCATGCAGTGGATCTCATGGCATACGTTGGTTCGAGGGCATCTTGGGAGTTGAATCTTTATGATGATATTGCTGACGCAATGGCTCAAGCATCCAAAGAACATAATGTTCCTATTAAATGGGGAGCTGCTTGGAGTATAGGAAATATAGCTCAATGGAATAGTGGTATGGAAGGTGCTATGAATAGNTATATTGATTTAAGACGTAGCGAAGGAAAACGACCATTTATTGATGGTCCTCATTTTGAGCTGATAATTTAGTATGCCATTACAACTACTACAATTTAATGCAGGTATCGTAAAAGATATTTCAGAATACACAGCAGGGAAAAATGGACCTTTCTGGGTAGATGGTAATCTTGTACGATTTGAAGATGGTTATCCTGCAAAAATTGGTGGTTGGGAAAAGAATGATTTAGTTGGAAGAAAAGTAGATGGATCACCAAATGATATTGCAGAAAATCCAAAAGGTATTGGAAGAAAAATGCTTTTTTGGAGAGCTTTGTCAGATAGTAAAGACAGAATTGTCTTAGGCACAAGCAGTCATCTTTACATAATACAAGATAGTGCAATTTATGATATTACACCATTAAGAAAAACTACAAATAATTTAACTAATCCACTAGCTACAACTAGTGGTAGCACAACTGTAACTGTTACAGATAGTGGTCATGGTGCAAAAACTGGTGATTTTGTTGTAATAGAAAGTGCTACTGCAACAGGTGGTATTGCAGCTGATGATTTAAATAGAATGTCAGGATATCAAATTACACTTGTTGATGCTAATTCGTATACAATTACAGTAGATAGTGCAGCTACTAGTACAGTAACTTCTGGTGGTGGTACATCTCTAGATGTGAAATATTTAATAGGTAAAGATGCAGGTTTAGGTACTGCAAGTGCAGCTCCTGCATTAGGTTGGGGTATTGATGGTTGGGGTAATGATGGTTGGGGAGATCCTGCTCCTGTAAGTACAACAAGTGTTGTTTTAGAAAATTCAAGTTGGCATATTAATCTTTGGGGTGAAGATGTATTAGCAGGAGTTCGTAATTATGCTTTATATTATTGGGATACATCTGTTGGTCCTGCAACAAGAGCTGCATTAATTTCATCTTTAGGTGGTGCTGATGGTGTACCTGCAAAAGCAAGAGTTACAACTGTATCGTTTCCAGATAGGCATTATGTTTGTGGTGGTGCAACTCCATTAGCAGGTGGTGCAACTGATGAAATGTTAGTTAGATGGTCAAACCAAGAAGATTATGCTGTATGGACACCAACTGCTACTAACACAGCAGGTGATCAAAGATTACAAATTGGTTCTAAAATTATATCTATGATTAGCACTAGAGAAGAAACTTTAATATCAACAGATGAAGCTATTTATGGCATGACTTTTGTCGGTGGTGATTTTGTATTTAGTTTTAGATTATTATCTGTAGGATCTGCTTCAGCAGGTTTAAATGCCATGATAAATGTTGATGGTAGTGTGTATTGGATGGGTGAGCAAAATTTTTATATATATGATGGTGCAGTTAAAGAAATCCCTTGCCCAGTTCAACAATATGTTTTTAATAGGATATATTCTCAATATAAAGATAAAGTTGTAGCAGGACATAATAAAAAATACAAAGAAGTTTCTTGGTATTATCCAAGTAAAAATAGAAAATTTTCTATTACTTTAGGTGGTTCGCAATTCATAGATCCAAATGCATCAGGCAATGTAAATTTATTAGAGAAAAAAGATTGTGGTATTGTTTGGCCATTTCCAGGAACTGATAGCTTTCAAGTTGGTGACCAAGTTTGGATTTCTACAGATGATATTGGTACAAGTATTTTTTCTTCTTTTTCTAGAAATACAATTGGTGCAAGAGCAATTGTTACAAAAACTGAATTTAAATTAACTGGTAGTGCAGCTTATACTTTACTAGTACAAGTAATAGAAGTGGAAATAGATCCAATGGACTATAACACTCAAACAGAAAATATAATTCAATCAACAACAAACTGGAAATTTATTTGGAAACAAGCTTACAGTGATTTTATGAAAACTATTTTAACTGATTTTCTTGAACAATCGACAACAGGTTGGTTTCAAATAAAAACTCCTATTACTGCTGTTACTGAACTTACAGATGTAGCGAATCCAGAAAATAATAATTATGTTACTTATAACTATGAACAAAATGTTTGGACATTAGGCAACATGGGAAGAAGTTGTTGGCTAGATAGTTTTGGTGCAAGAGATAAACCTTTTGCTTTTGAATCAGATGGAGTATTATATAATCATGAAACTGGCACTACTGACAATGGTGATCCTATGAATTGTTATATAGAAAGCTCTCCACAAGAGCTTACTGCTAATGGTAATGAGATGCAATTAATAGATCGTGTAGTTCCTGATGTTCGTATAAGTGAAAACACATCTTTAGATTTATATCTGAAAGCAACTAAATATCCTTTTTCTTTACCTACTCCAAATGGAGTTAAAACAGGTGATATATCTTTAAAAGGTCCACTCAATGTAAGCTACAGCAATGCAAGTGATTTTACATCTATTGATAAAGTAAGCACTAGGATTAGAGGTAGACAGGTTTCATTGAAAATACAAAGTAATGGTTCTGAAGATCAATGGTCTACAGGAACTTTTAGAATTAACACTAAACAGGATGGTATTAGATGACCGAAGGTGCTCCACTATCATTACCTAGATTACCTGATCCATCAGGTGACTTTTCATCTTCACAAAAAAGTTATTTAAGAAGATTAAACAATATTAATGAATTAAATAATAGAGCACAATATTTTGCACAAAGTAATATATTACAAGTTGCAACAGAACAATCCGAAGCTGTAAGTTGGTTTTTAACTCCTAACATACAGGAAGCTACTTCTGGTGGAGGAGGAGGTGGTGGTGGTGATTTATTAGCATCTAATAATCTAAGTGATGTTGCATCAGCTTCTACATCTAGAGGTAATTTAGGTTTAGGAGATGCAGCCACAAAAACTGTGGGCATATCTAACACTAATGTTCCAGTGTTTACCTCTGGTGTTGCAGATAATGATTTTTTAAAGATAGATGGTACATCTGTAGAAGGTCGAGATGCAAGCCAAGTTCTCTCTGACATAGGTGCTCAAGCATCACTCACTTTTGGCATATCTAATACTAATGCTGTAAAAATAGATAGTTCATCTGTTGCTGATGATGAGTATGCAAGATTTACTAGCAGTGGATTAGAAAGCAGATCGACATCAGAAGTGTTGTCAGATATAGGTGGTCAAGCATCATTAACTTTTGGTATATCTAATACTAATGCAGTTAAAATTGATTCTGCTGATGTTGCTGATGATGAGTATGCTAGGTTTACAGCAAATGGATTAGAATCTAGATCAACAGCAGAAGTGTTGTCAGATATAGGTGCGATAGGTTCAGGTGCTGTTACAGTTATTACATCTTTATTAAATACAAGTTTAGTTGTTGGTAGAGATGCTGACAATGATATTGATTTTGCAACTGATAATGAAATTATTTTTAGAGCATCAGGTGCAGATCAATTAAAGATTATTGATGGTGGCATTATTCCTATTGCTGATGATGATATTGATTTAGGTTCTGCTTCTTATCAATTTAAAGATGGTTACTTTCATGGTACATTAGAAGCTGATTCAATAACTGTTGATGGAACTGCTCTTAATACTGTCATTGCAGGAGTTACTGTTACTAATGCAACTAATGCAACTAATTCCTCTCATGTTTTAGTTACTGACAATGAAAATACAAATGAAGAAAATTTAATTACTTTTGTAGAAGATGCCACTTCTACTACAGGAAATGTTGGCTTAGAAATGGATGGTAATCTGACTTACAATCCAAGCACAGGCACAGTAACTGCTACTGGATTTTCTGGTAATTTAACAGGAACTTTACAAACAGCAGCCCAAACAAATGTAACTTCTTTAGGAACTTTAACTGCTCTTACTGTTGATAATGTTAATATAGATGGTAACACCATTATTTCTAATGATACCAATGGAGATATAAATTTAACCCCCAATGGAACAGGTAAAGTAAATGTTACATCTACAAGCACTGTTAACACACTTCAATTAACTTCAGAAAATACTGGAAATGGTGCAGGACCAAGAATTAGGTTAGCTAGAAATAGTTCATCTCCTGCTGATTCAGATTATCTTGCTGCTATAGATTTTTATGGAAAAAATAGTGCTGATGAAGATGTTGATTATGCAACTATTCTTGGACAAATAAGTGATGCATCAGATGGCACTGAAGATGCTAAGATAGGTTTTTGGAGTAAAACAAATGGTACTTCATACAAGGGAGCAGAGCTAGATAAATTTAGATTTAAGGCTCAATACACAGGACAATATAAAAATCATTTAGCATCTGTTGCTGCAAGCAATCAATCGACTTTAAGCCTTAATGGTTATATGTCAACTTCTTATAAAATTTATGAAATTTTTTTAGAAAACATTGTTCCTGTAACTAATGGTGTAGATTTGTTATTAAACTGTGGTAATGGTGGCTCTGAAATTACGCAATATTATGGGTATTATAATTATTTTGCAGGATCTAGTGGTAGTGATGGGTCACAAACTGATGGTCAAGTGCTTGCTTCTGGAACAGGTGGAATTTCTTCTCAAGGTAGATGGAAAATTAGTGGCAAAGATGAATTTGATGTAGGAAATACTAGTGCTGAAGGATATACAGGATTAATCCGTCTTTATCATACGCAAGATTCAAGTAGATATGTAAATGGTCATGTAGATCATTGTGCTTATCAATCTGATGATGGTTATGCAGTAAACAATTATTTAAGTACTTTTCGTGGAAATTTTGGATCAACGCTAGTTACAGATATAAATTTAGCTTTTGATAGTGGAAATATTTCATCAGGCACAATGTATCTTTATGGCATTTATGTAGGATAAAAATGGTTGACATATATAAAAATGTAAATGGTGAAAGTATAAAATTAGAAGGTGCTGAACTTGATGCTTATAATAAGATGATTGAAGCAAAAATTGCTGATGCACCAGAAAAGAAAAAAAGAAAATTAAGAAATCAAAGAAAAGAACTTTTAGAAGAAGCCGATTGGCAAATTAACAAAAAAATAGACAATAATGAAGATGCAACAAGTTGGAGAACATATAGACAAGCCTTGAGGGATATAACATCTGGTGATGTAGATAATCCAACTTGGCCAACAAAACCTAGTTAGAAATATGCCAAATAATTATAAAAATGCAAAATTAGATTTAACAACTACAGACATAACAACTCTTTATACTTGTCCTGCAGCTACAATTAGTATAATAAAGTCTATAATAGTAAGTGAGGATTCAAATGCTTCATCTACAATAACTTTAACTTTGACAAACGCATCGTCTGCTGTATTTAGTTTATTTAAGGACAAATCGATATCAGCAAAAGAAACAAAAGAATTATTAACAGCACCATTAATTTTGGAAGCGTCAGAAATTTTAAAAGTTACAGCAGGAAATGCGAATAGGTTGCATGTTGTAGCAAGTTTATTGGAGGTAAGTTAAAATGCCAAATCATGATCAAACTACTAATGATGATCAAACAACTGATGATGATCAGACAACTGAACCAAGAACATTTGATCTTTTTGAGGTGCAATCTCAAGATCCAAGAGAAACATTTGGTGGCTTAACTTTAGATCAAATTGGATCATCATACGGAACAGGTGCTATACCCATGTTCCAATGGGTGCAAAAAATAAAAGTTGGTGAATCTACATATGATGAAAGAGATGATGTAGATACTAAAATGATGAAAAGGTATAAGGACTTTGTTGAAAAATATGGTCAACCAAGTGATTTCCCATCACCAGAGGAATTGTTAGCACAAGCAAGTGGTAGTATAGGAGCACTGGCAGTGCCTTTTGCACAAGATATTGGTGTTGCTTTAGCTACTGATCAGCCATTAATGGGAGCATTGCCATTTGGTAAAACAAGTGCTTTAGATATTGGTCCTGGTCAGTATCTATTAGATGGTAAAGTAATGGAAGGTGTAGCACCAGAAGCAGGTATTCAAGGAGTTAACCCATTTCAAGCAAAAGCAGGAAATGTAGAATTTTCAGATTTTTACGATTTAGCTGAAGGTAGTACAGGTAGAACAGCTCTCTCAGGTACAGCAGCAGGAGCTGTAGGTAATTTTGCTGTACAACTTGCTATGGGTGAAGATCCTGCCAGTGCAGCTAGAAAAGCAGGAGCTACAGCTATTGTAGGACACGTAGCAAAATCAATTTTAGTTCCAATGTTAGGTCCATTCGGTGGAGTTTTAGGTGGGATCGCAGGAGCTGTAGTAGGTGGTAGAGTTATATGTAATGAATTACACAAACAAGGATTGTTGACAAAAGAGCAAGTTTTGATGGATTATAAGTTTACAAGGGATTACCTTACACCTACACATGTTAATGGGTATCATCTTTGGGCAGTATGGGTTGTTAGACAAATGCGTAAAGGTAGAATGATAAAATTTTGGAAACATATTGCTACACATAGAGCAAATGAAATTGCATATATCTATGGTAAAAGAGAAAAACCAGATTATCTAGGTAAAATATATCGTTGTATCGGAGAGCCTGTCTGTTGGCTTTTAGGTACTTTTACAAAAGCAACAGACTGGTCTGTACTTTATAAGGAGAACAAGAATGGCTGATATGATGAAAGACAAAGGTGCTATGGGTAATATGCCAGATAGAGCTATGATGGAAAGACAAATGCCAGATAGAGCTATGATGGAAAGGCAAATGCCAAGTAGAGAAATGATGCCTACAGACATGCCAGAACAAGCTAAAATGAGGTTAATGCAACCATCTGATGAAATATCAGCAGTTTTAGTTTCTAGATTAACAAACATGTCACCAGAAGAATTAAGGGCATTAGATTCTGCGATTACACCAGAAGTGGCTAGAGTATTAATGAAATTGTTACCAGAACTAAGACAATTAATAGAACAGGTCGCAGGTGGTCAACAGCAACAACGTATGCCAGAAGAAGGGCAAATGGGTGCATTAGCAGGAATGAGGTAAAATTATGGCAACTTATTCAGGAGCACCAGATTACTCCCAAAACATGACTATCACAGGTACTTCACTTGATGATACGATTACTGGTACGCAAATACCAACTTATTTAGCAGATGCTAGTAAACAAATTATTGATCAAGGGATGTCTTTGGCAAGTGGAGATTTTCCAGAATTTACAGGAGCAAGATTTAAAACTTACGATGTAATTCCAGGTGGTACAGGGGTTGCAGGAGCTACAGTTGATGGTCAGCTAAAATCAAAAATGAGTCCTGCTGAACAGGAAGCTATGAAAATTTTGATGGATACTAAAGGTGATTATTCATCTTTAATGAGTCAAATTACTGGTGCTGATGGTTTGTTAACTGGATTAGGTCAAGGATACGCACCAGGTATGGAAGCTGATGCATTAGCTGCAGGTATGACAACTGATGAATATTTAAGAAATTATTTAGAAGGTGACCAGTTTTCAATGGAGAATGTTCAACCTTATTTAGATGTTTATACAGATGCGATGAACCCTGCTATAAGGCAAATACAAGAGCAAACTGCATTAGGTCAACAAGCAGCTAGAGATAAAGCAGCTAGGGCAGGTGCATTTGGTGGTTCAAGATTAGGATTAATGGAAGCGACTTTAGGTTCAGAAGGAATACAATCGGAAGCTGATTTATTAGCACAAGCAGGTGCAGATGCATTAGGATTTGCAGCAGGTCGATTTGATGCAGATAGAGGTGCAAGATTTGATGCAGAAGCTGCATTAAGATCAGCATATGAAACTGACGAAGCATCTAGATTAAAAGAAATACAAGCTATACAAGACGCAGCTACTACTCAAGAAAACTTGAAAAATCAAGTTGCACAAGGTTTAATTACAGCAGGTGAAGCAGAAAGAATATTAGATCAAAGAGGTTTTGATGCACAATATGCAGATTACTTAGAACAAAGATCTAAACCATATGATGATTTGAATTTCTTACTTGGATTAGCAAGTGGAGTTCCATACGATACATCTTCATATACTTCAAGTATCAGAGAAGAACGTGGACAACCACCAAGTGTTTATTCACAGTTGTTATCTGGTTTAGGAAGTTTAGGAAGTGCCTACCAATTGTCGAGGTAAATTGTTATGAGTTTAAGGCAAGCAGCTCGTGAAATTGCTTCAGAAGTTGGGATAGATCCAGATTTATTTTTAAGATTAGTACAAGCTGAAAGTAGTTTTGATCCTAATCAAGTTTCAGAGGATGGTGCTGTAGGTTTAACACAGATTATGGAAGATACAGGTAACCAACCTGGTTATAACATTAAGCCTATAGAAGATAGATATAATCCAATAGAAAATTTGCGTTTTGGTGCTGAATATTATAAAGCTATGAAAGATAAGTATGGTAGTGACGAATTTGCATTAATGGCTTATCATGCAGGACCAGGTAATGCAGATAAAATTATTAACAAAGAAAAAGGTTTAGGACCTAAAACTGAAAGTTATATTGAAAAAATATTAGGAAAAAGTTTTGATCCCAGTAATAAATTTGATATAAGGAGAATTAAAGTGTCTACAGTTAATCCAGAAAATCCAGGTGCATTAAACAATATAAGTTCACTTGATAATTATGGTTCACTTACTCCTGAACTTTTGGCAGCTATTTCAGGCTCTCCAGAAACAGCCCAACAAGCTATTGCACTTGCACAAGCTATGCGACCTAAAGCACCTGAGTTTGATCCTGCTATGGCATCATTACTTTATTTTACTAGAATGGGGGAATTAGCAAATCAACCTGGTTCTACTGTGTTGGGTTCTGCTGTTGGTGCTATAAGTTCACCTGTTGAGTATTTAATGCAACAAAGACAAAGACAAAGACAAATTGAAGATAATTTTCCTTCAACTGCAATAGGTTTGGCAAAGGCACTAAAGACTACTCAAGCAGGATCAACAACATTAGGATCATATATTTTACAAAAAGACATAGCAGGTCTTGGGTTAAAAGGTACTGANGTTACCTTGACAAATGCAAATGCAGCTAAATTATTAGNAGAAGATCCAAANTCAATAATTAAAAAACCTACTNGTAGCGAGTCACAGGCTGATAATGTTTTAGTTGATGTAGTGTTAAAAAATGCAGTTGATGATCCTTCAACTCCAGATCTTGATGAAAGAATAATTAAAATTAAAAGAAGTGACTTTGATCCTAATATACATTTACCAGTTAGTGCAATAGATCAAACTGTAAGTGATGATTCTCCAAGCTCACAAATTGCTAAATTATATAACGATCTTTCTAGAGCAACAGAAGGATCTCCAGAACACGAAGCGATCAAAAAACAAATAGATAATGAAGTTAAAAAAGCTGAATTCGCAAAAGACATATTTGGTGCTGAAAAAGATTTGAGGTCTGAATGGACTAAAGTTTCAACACCTTTTCAAAAAGTAGAAGGAAATCATAAAAAATTAAAAGCAGCACTATTAAAACAAACTGGTGTTGGTGACATGAGTGCTATTTTCATGTACATGAAAATGTTAGATCCAGGATCTGTTGTTCGTGAAAGTGAATTCTCTGCAGCACAACAAACAGCAGGTGTAATGCAACAAGTTATAATATTGGGCAAACAGCTTATGAAAGGAGATAAATTGACTCCATCACAAAGAGATGAGTTTTTATCTTTGGCTGAAACTTTTTTCAATGTTACAAAAGACTATACAGATCAAAAAAGAATAAATTTACAATTTGTTTTAGAAAATAATCCTGTTTTAAAATTTAAAAATGTATTTGGGAATGAATTCCCACCACCATCATTTTATTTAAAACCTGAAAATATTGATGCTGTTAAATCTGAGCAAGGAATGACAATGCAAAAACTTTGGGGTGTAATGACAGATGCTGAAAAAAGGGAATATGAATAATGGGAAGAACAATTTCAGAAATTTTAGAAGCTGCTAAAGAAAAAGAAAAAAAGTCATCTATTATTGAAACACCTACTTTTGACGAAAACCAAGACCTTATGTTAGAAGGTGCTAAACAAGATAATACTAATATAGGTTTAATACAGGATATAAAACAAAAAACAAAACAAGTTACAGATAAAGTAGAGGAAATAGTAGTACCAAAATTACAAGATGAGGATTTTGTAAAATCTGTAACAGACGAAACAGTAAGACAATTAGGATTAACTGGAAGAGCAATAGCAGAAGGTGGTGCTAATTTAATTGGTATTCTTTATGATCCAATTGCTAATATAGTTAATTTAGCTTCTCAAATGACTAATAATCCACAAAACATTAGACCACTTGGTGTTCAAATGACTAATCTTTTGAATAATTTAGGTATACCTAATCCTGAAAACGCAACTGAACGAATTGTAAATATGGTTGGTCAAGGCATGACACAAGGTGGTGGTAGTGCTCAAGTTTCAAGACAACTTGCTAATTTTTTACAAGGAACAGCAAAAAAAGTAGCAACAATTATGGGTACTCGACCAGGTTTACAAGCTGTTTCAGGTGGTGGAGCAGGTGGTAGTGCTCAAGGTGCAGCAGAATTAGGTTATGGTCCAGTTACACAATTTTTATCTGCATTGATTGGGGGTCTTGGAACAGGTATTATGGTAGGGCCTAAAGGTTCGACTGCGAATATAGATGATCTTTTCGATACAACTCCTGTTACAACAAAGCAAAGTATCCAAGAAGCAAAAAATGTTGGTGTAGATGTAATGACAACTGACGCAATACCACCTTCAACATTTGCAGGAAAATGGTTACAACAAACAACTGAAATTATTCCTGCAATTGGAACTGGTGGATTAAGAAAAGCTCAACAAAACCAAAGAATAAAAGCTATTTCAGATTTAGTAAGACAATATGGTGTTAAATTTGGTAATGACTCAGAAATTCTAGAAGATGTAGCTAAAAGTTTAATAAGAAAAAGAGGTTCAGATTTAACTAAATATACAGATATGAAAAAATCTGTTACAGAAAATCCTGATTTAAATCAAGCAGGTAAAGTTGATGTAAGTAATACTATTAAGCAAATTGATGAAGAAATATTTAAATTACAATCATTAAGATCAGCACAAACTAAACAAGCAATTGACGTATTAAAAGATTGGAAAAAATCTTTAGTTAATCAAAATTTAGCTAATGTAGAAGCATTAAGAAAATTTATTGGTCAAGCTTTTGAAGCTCCAAATTTAGCAAATATTAAAACAATAGGCGAACAAGCTTTAAATAGAATTTATGCACCTTTAAAAGAGGACATGAGAAATTTTATAATTAATTTTGGAAAGAAAAATGATATTAAAAGGTTTGATGTTTCTTTTAATAAATTAGCTGATTTAGCAGGTGAACTTGATAACAATGCATTATCAGGAGTGTTGAAAAAAGGTAATCAAAGTCCAGAAATAGTTACAAGATTAATATTTAGTAAAAAACCTTCAGAAATGAAATTGTTATATAAAAATTTGGATAGTGTTGGAAAACAAAATGCACGATCTGCTATTATAGCTAAAATGTTTAAAGATTCGCTAAATAATGATATGGGCATATCTCCAGAAAAATTTAAAGCACAAATTAAAAAAATGTCAGATAATTTAGGTGTATTTTTTAATGAGAGAGATTTAGACTCCGTATTAGGTTTGGGTAGAGTTTTAACATTAACACAAAGAGCATCTCAAGCTAATATTAATCCTGCAACTGGACAAATATTACAAATACCAATTTTAAGTATGTTTATACAAAATACATTAGGCATATCACCTTTTTCTTTTCAAGGTGCAGGTGTAACACTTGCAGGATTGGGTACTATAGGTGGAATAGGAAGAGTTATAGAATCACCTATAATGAGAAATTTATTAATGAAACTTGGAAAAACAACAGATGGATCACCTGAAGAAGCAAAATTATTAAAAACAATTGATGATATTATTATATTAAAAATTGGTGAACCATCAGAAACAAATGAAGCTTTAGATACCATTGTAGAAGAACAGTCAAGTTTAGATCAATCGTCAGCTGCTCAAGATATTATAAAGTCAGTAACTCCATCGACAATTGATAAAATAAGGCAGTATGCTTGATCCTGCATCTATAGCCACAGCAGTAAGTTTAAGTACAGCTGCATTTAATAATATAAAAAAAGCATTTGCTATGGGTCGTGATATCGAACAAATGGGTGGTGATTTATCAAGATGGATGAATGCTAGTAGTGATATAGAGCAAGCAGTTAAATCTAATAAACCTGAGAACGTACCTCTGTATCGTAAAATGCTAAGTGGTGATTCGATTGAAGAAGCAGCTATGAAATCTTTAGTTGCTAAAAAGACTGTTGAAAAACAAAGATATGAGTTGCAACAGTACGTTAAATTTAAGTTTGGAGTGAAAGCTTGGGATGATTTGCTAAAAATGGAAGGNACTATTCGTAANNAAAGGCAAGAACTTATTTATAAAAGACAAGAATTAAAACAAAAAATTATTGAAGGTTTGTTTGTTATCTTGTTAATATGTTCAATAATAGGATTAATATTCTTTGCAATATGGTTAAAGAAACAGCAAGATGTCTGAAAAAGATATAATATTTATTGTAATTGTCTTAATAGCTTATTGGTGGGCAAATAACTATGAACCAAAATGGATGTTTTTAAAATGACAAAAACTTTACAAAAAGATTCTAAATATGCAAAAGCAGATAAAAATGGTGATTCTGTAATAAGTGATTCGGAACTAGATGCAGAATTAGCTAGGGAATCAAAAAGAATACGTATGGAAAATGCAGATAAAAAAGCTGACCAGATCCGTATGTTAATATGGTTTCAATCTGTTGCTACAGTTTTATTTGTTGCTATNCTTACTTTTCCAGAGTTTGTACCTGAATCTAGATTAGATCATTTAGTTCCAGTTTCTACGACTTTCATCATAGCACAGTTAGGAATAATCGGCTCATATATTGCAGGTACTACGATTGAAAAAGTTAAGGAACAGAAGGATTCAAAATAGCGTGAGCTAATTCATTCCACGCTTCATCATCTAAATTACCTCTTTTTTGGTAAACACAGATATCGTAAAAATCTCTAATGTATGGTTTTTGTTGAAGTTGCATAGCATGTCTGCCATGTACTAAACCAATAAAATCGTTACTCACTCTTATTAAAATCCAATTTGTACCACCATGTTTAATATGTTCTTTTGCCCATAAAGCCTGTTGTAGTTTATATCCACTATTTAATTTCCTAGTTCTTTTTGTAAACCATTTAGGAATAAACTTTAATTCTATCCATCCAGTTTTACCTTTATGAATATAGTGAACGTCAGGCATTCCAATCATAACTTTGTTTTCAACTCTGTATGTTTTAAATGGTAAATTGTTTCTTAGTAATCTCCAAAATGATTTCTCACTCATTATCCTGCTCCTCTAAAAAAATTGAAATTGGATCTTTTGTTATAATATCAGCAATGTTCTTTTTATCTCTCAATGCCTTTATAATTTTACTGTCGATAGTTTTCTGACATTCTATATCAATGTAAGTTACATTTTTTGTTTGAGATATACGATGTGCTCTATCTTCTGATTGTAGACGTTGCTCTAAATCAAAACTATTTGAATAATAAATAACATATTCAGCAGCTGTTAATGTCAATCCAGTTCCACCTGCCTGTGGAGTACCAATAAAGTATCTAATAGCAGGATCTTTCTGAAAGCGATCAATTGCGACCTCTCTAGCATCCGAATCAACCCCACCATGATAGCTTACAGCCAAATCTCCTAATAACCTTTCTATGGCTCTTATATCGGCTCTGAACCTTGCCCATATGATTGCTTTACCTTCAATACCCTCTAATATCTCTTTTAAAGCTTCTATACGTGGATTTTTCTCATCGATAGGTTGTACTCTTTCATTTTCAGTAGGAAACCATCCACAAAGGATTTGCTGTAATCTAAGAAGCCTTGTAATAGCTTCTGGAGCTTCTATTAAGTTTCCTTCTAATTCTGCAATAAAACCCTTCTTCATTGTGCCATACATCTTTTTCTGACGTTCTGACATTTGAACAAAATGCCTTTGATAAATTTTAGGTGGTAAATCCAGACAATCTTTCTTTAATACTCTAAAAGAATGACCTTCCACATTTCTGCTTAATTCATCTAAATTTTTATAGGCAATAATTTGTCTTTGCTCAAATCCCCCCATAACACAATATTGGTTTCTAAAACTATAAAACGAATCATATCCAAGAATCTGTGGATCTAAGAATTTAAACTGTGCATAAACATCGGCTGCATTCTTAGTAATTGGAGTTCCTGTTAATATCCTTTTATATTTAGCTTGTTTGCCAAATTTGTTCGTTATGATTTTTGTGCGTTTTGCACCTGGTGTCTTTATTCTGGTACTTTCATCTACTACAAGCATAACTTCATTGCTTAGTAATATTCTTTCCATCCAGTTAACTGCACTTGGTGAAGTAAAAGCTTCAACATTAAAAGTAAATATTTTAAGACAATCTCTAGAGTTTAAAACATTCACAAAAGATTCTGTTTCTTTTTTATTCATACCAGATCTGTAATAGGTAATTTCATGTTCGCACCAGTCTGGTAAATGTGTTTCTACTTCCCTAATCCAGTTTCTATGTACTCCATTTGGTGCTATCACAACCAAAGCAGATATTTCACCTTTACTATATAGATAAGCTGAAGAATCAAGAATCACTTTGGTTTTCCCAGTTCCTTGTTCCATTAATAAAGCAAATACTTTTTGATCTCTAGATAAATAGAATGTCTTTCTCTGATGTTCAAAAGGTTCAGTCTTAAACATAAAATCATCTTTTTCTGGTGTTTGATCTTCCTTTCTCTTTCGGATCTGTTCTGCTGTTCTTAATGTTTTGATGTAATTATCTAAATGATGTTGTACAGTTTCATCCCATTCGATATCAGGAAAAAACTTGTTTAACCTTCCAAGTGTTGCTGACGTAGGTTGAAACAATAAATCTCTACCTATCCATCTTTTATAAGATGGCAACGTGTTTAAGATTTCCATTTTGTTTGTGTCGAGATTAGGGATTGTCAATAAACAATACCGATCTCCAAATGGTGCTTTTGTAACTTTCATGATAATTTTTCAGGTCTAGGTAATGGTGGCTTTATAACTTGATGAAAATTTTTAAAACATTGATTGCTACCATAATAAAATTGAGAAGCTTGTTTACACTCTTCAAGAGTTGGATATTCATTCATAAATAATTGAGCATAAAATCCATCTAATTCAAAACATACATATCCAAATTCTTTTGTATAAGTATCGTTTGTCCATTTTTGACAAGCTTCTGGTGAATTAAAAAAGGCAATCATCATTAAACCAAATACAGTAATAGTTTCCATTTTAAATACCCTCTCTAATGCCAATATCACCACCATGCCTTCTGATGTAATCGTTAGAAGATAAACTTTTAACAATATCATCCCATCTAGATTTTTTAATTCTAGCTTTAGCAGGAGTACAAATTTTGTGATTTTGTGTTGCAGAAACAGTTACCCATTTGTGTCCAACAATTACCCAAATATACATATTACCAGGAAAACCAATCATTTGATCAAATGGATTACCAGATAAATAGTTTACCCAATACCTTACAGCTTTATCCCATTTTGCACCGATTGGTCTGCCACCTTTACGTGGTGGTCTTGCTACAGTCCATTTTCTTTTTAGCATTTTATTCCCTTTCTTAAAATGGAGCACAAGTTACATCAACAACAATTGGTAATGATCTACCAGTTGCCTTAACTCTTGAATGCACTATGACAGATCTTAGGTTAGCAGTTCTACAATCTTGAATTGCACTAATAACCTCTTGTCGATCCATTTGATGAATTTCTTTATGGTGTAAAATTTCTACCTTATCCGCCGATTTACCACAGGCAGACAAGGTAATGAATATAATAAATAACATTCTCATTAGGCTACTTTCTTTTTTGTGTAACCAAAAATCTTAGCAGTAATATAAGAAGTTACTTTGGTGTTAGCAGAAATAAATTGTCTTGATAATTTTTTCCTTACTGCTTTCATATCAAGTGTATTTCTTTCAGCTTCAGAAACAGTAATGTAATGTTCTGTGCCATTGTAAGTACCTACACCTTGAGTTTTAAGATTTTCCATTAGACGATTTTCTATTTCAGTTAACCTAGCTTTTTCTGCTCTAAGTTCAGCAATTGAATCAACAGTTGCTTGGTTCATTATTTCTTTTACATTTCCGATTTCTTTGTTCATTTTATTTCCTTTCTAAATTTATTTCAGTCACTAGTTGGTGATCTGAATGTTTCACCACCAACTAGTGCAGTAACTTCTGTAAGAGTATTGAGTCCCTGAGTTTACCAAACTTGTAACTCACTCTGTTTCCCTCGTCATGTCATCTCAATTTCCTTTCTCAATTTCAATAACATATTATTAGCATATATTTCTCAAGGAGTAAAGCACTATCTTTTATAATAAAAACAATAACTTAGAATAGCCTATTTTGTAGATTGTCAAAATTATTTGACTGATTTGCAGTAGTGATTCGTTTTTTACCAGTTAATAATTCTTCTTGTCTTGGTGTAAATATCTGTTTCATAGATCTTCTTCTAACCATATCTTCTGCCATTTTAGGCCCAATGCCTTTAATCATTGTAAAACCACCGATTAACTCACCATCTTTTACTGACCAATTAACTTCTGATTTATGTCTATCATGTAACTTATATTTATATCCACTTGCTGTTAGTTCTTTTAATATATTTTTAGTCTGTTCATCATCTCTAGAATTACGTAATGTTGCTGATGCAAATTCCAATGGGAACTTATGTTTCAGCAAACAACAATAATAACTAACTATAGCATATGCCACAGCATGAGATTTATTAAAAGCATAAGCACCCATTGTATTAATATGATCCCAAATGTTTCTGGCTTCTATTTCAGAAATACCAAAATCACTTGCACCTTTTTTAAAATCTGGGAAGTATTTATCAATAAATTCTTTACCTAAAGATTTAGAAGTTGCCTTTCTAATAGCTGATACATCTTTCCAAGACATCTTACCAATATCTCTAACAATCATCATTACCTGTTCCTGATAGACAATCACTCCATATGTTTCTTTTGTGATTTCTTCTAAACAAGGATGAATATATTCAACTGGTAATTCACCAGTTCTTCTTTTGGCATATTGTGCAGTACCACCAGAATTTAATGGTCCTGGTCTAGCTAAAGATGTAATAGCTGAAATATCATCAAACTTTCTAACCTTCATTTCGTTTGTAAGTTTCTGCAATGCATAACCTTCAAACTGAAATATTCCTGCATACTTTTCATCATTTAATATATCAAAAGCATTCTGATCTTCTAATGAACAAGAATAAAGATCTGATCTGCTCCAACCTACCTGATCTAAAACATCTTGAATAACAGATAATGTTCTTAATCCTAGTGCATCTATTTTAAGTAAGTTAAGTGCTTCTGCATCTTTCTTATCAATTTGAGCAGAATACTGGCTAACTGAACAATATTGACTAACTGGTTTATCTGTCACCAAAACACCTGCTGCATGAACTCCAGAATGTCTAGAATGATTTTCCATGTCGATAGCTGTTTTAAGTAAAGGATATTTATTTACCATTTGTCTACCGACATGTGTATCTGTTAAAGTATCCAATATACAAAGATCTGCTCTAGGTTCTCCAAGTGCTCTTTCAATAATATTTTCTTTTAACATTTTAACATCAGCTAATGGCATCTTAATATCTTTGCAAACTTCCGAAATAGCTGACCTAGCTTTGTATCTGCTAATTGTACCTAAATGACAAACTCTATCTTCACCATATATATTGTTTAAATATTGAAATACTAATTCCCTTTTGTCATCTTGAAAGTCAATATCAATATCTGGTAAATCATCTCTACTGACATCAATAAATCTTTCAAACAACAAGCCAAACTTTATAGGATCTATTGAAGTAATATCAGTTAAATAACAAACTAAAGATCCTGCACTAGATCCCCTTGCAGGACCTACCAACATATGTTTTCTGGCATAGGCAACCATATCTGCAATGACAAAAAAGTAATCTTCAAAATTCTTTTCTTTGATTGTCTTAATTTCTCTGTCTAATCTTTCTTTATAAATACCTTCTAGTTTTATACCTTTTCTTTTCGCACCTTGAACGCAAAGATCTTTTAAAGTGTATTCAGATACAAACGATACCATTTTAGCAGAAGGTAAAGATGCATTACATTCATGAGCAATATAATGTGTGTTTTCTTTTGCTTCTCTTGGTATCCAACTTGGAAACTCATAATCATTTGTAATTGGTTTTGCATTTGCAATTTTATTATTGCCTACAAGTATTTCATAAGTTGTCTTATCGTTAACTGTTGGATAATAGTTGTTAGATGTTGCGACTGGTTTAAACCCTTTCTTTTTACAAAACTCTAAAGCTTTTGGTGAACTCATTTCTATGTATAAATGATCTTTCTTGGTAATTGGTAACATTCCCCAATCTGGATTTTGACCAGACAACATAATAACATTTTCTGATACATCAAATAAATGTTCATAATCTAATTTATTCTTATGACTAAATGTGACTAGCTCATAAATTTCAGATAACCCTTGATTGTTCTTGGCTAGGAAACCCATCATATTACCATCATTCCCACCGACAGGAAGTTCTACACCTAGTATCGGTTTGACTTTATACTTCTCACACACTTTGACAAATGGCACATGACCCCATGTACCATTGTCAGTTATTGCTATGGCATCCATCCCAAATTGAGCTACAATTTTTTCGATAGAGCCATAAGCAAGGCGAAAGGAATACTCTGTTCTAATCCTTAGTTGAATCATCGATACCCTCTTGAATAAATGCATAGACACCTAAATCATGGATAGAATCTGTATGCTTGGCATCCCATTGATTACAATATCTCATAAGCTTATAAACAATATGTGTTAAATTCCCAAATCGATTCATTTCTTCTAAATCTGTTAAAATAGTTTTTGGTAAACCATTTGGAAACAAAGCTTTCAAAACATGTCCATATTGATCATATGTGTGACCATATACAGATCTCTCTCTAAAAGTATGTTTAGCTTTTTGCAAACTAGAAATTATATCTTCTCTTTTGTCATCTCTTATATCATCAAGAGGTGAACTCATTGGTCTTTGACGTTCCATTTATTTTCCTTTCTTGTTAAGGTCTGTCGCCTTCTCTAGCTTCAACCCATCCAGATCCACGAATTTTTTTCCAAGTTTGATATCCTTCTACTGTTTGAGGATATCCATCTCTTTTAAGCCATTGTCTAATGTGTAACAAAAGATATCCTTTTGACCTCAAAATATCTAATGGCATTTCATTGTTTGTAATACGTTCAAAATATTCTTCAACTGTAAAATGATCGATTAAAAATCTCTTGAAACTTACAGCAGATGTCTTTGCACCATATTTCAATCTGGCTACAAAACTAAACTTAGGTTGAAAATTAGGATTATCACTTTCATAAAATATATAATTACAGTTATCACCTTTTTTAATTTGTAAATTATCTTTTGTGAATTTCATCTTTTTTCCTTTCTAAATCTTATATATATAATATAGTGATTCGTTTGTATTTTGTCAACCCCTAAAGATAAAATAATTTTTTATTTAATGTTTTCAATAGTTTGTGGTTTTGTTATTTTAAGATCAAGAAACATACCTAAACTATCAAGTAGTCTTTGATTCGCTATTTTAATATATTCTGGATTTAATTCACAAAGTATCGCATTTCTATTAAGTTGAGCAGCTACTTGAGCAGTAGTACCAGAACCACCAAATGGATCTAAGACTGTTCCATTTTCTGGACAACCTGCTTTTATACAAGGAATAATCAAATCATGGGGATAAGTCGCAAAATGTGCTTCTGAATATGGTTTAGTCGTAACAGTCCAAACAGATCTTTTGTTAGATTTACCATCAATAGAAAATTTAGGTTCATCTATTGGTCTACCTTCTTGCCATCTTTTTTCATTTGGAGTTCCTTTGAATTGACCTTTAAATGCTCCATTAAATTTATTTTTATTTCTAATTTCAGTTGATTGAGAACTTTCAACTTTTATAGATTCCTGATCAAAATAATAATGTGCATTTTTACTTAATAAAAATATATATTCATGTGATTTGGTGCATCGATCTTTTACGCTTTCTGGCATAGGATTAGGTTTATGCCAGATAATATCTTGACGCAAATACCAACCATCAGCTTGTAAAGCAAAGGCAACTTTCCAGGGGATGCCAACAAGATCTTTAGGTTTTAAATTTATTGACTTATTTTTGTGTTTATGATCCCAACCATATTTTTCATTAATACCAGAAGTATTGAGCATACCTTTTTGAGTTGGCTGATCTGATCCAGAACGATGATAACTATCTCCCAAATTTAACCATACAGTTCCATCATCTTTTAAAACTCTACGAACTTCACGAAAAACATTTACCAAGTTTTCAACAAATTGATCTGGAGTATCTTCTAATCCTAACTGCTGATCTTTTCTTTTAGCTCCACATTTAGGACATTCAGATTTATANATTGCGTCACCTACAGCATTGTCCTTTTCAAACATTGCTTTGTGACCAGTATCGGTATTGCCAGAAGGATTAACTTTAGAATCTCTCATGTGATTACAATTCGGATCACCCCCTATCCAAGTGGCTGTACCATAATCTCTTAATCCCCAATATGGTGGTGAAGTAATACAAGTATTTACACATTGATCTGGTAGCTGCTTCAAAGTATCTAAACAATTGCCTTCTAAAATTTCTATGCTCATAATGTTCCTTTCTAAATATTAAAATATCTTAGACCTCTTGGCCTTACTAAAAATAAATTTTCTTT
>FUFK010069492.1_pt1 | contig 34165 bp, 54 predicted proteins | sample 1021851 | NCBI WGS metagenome assembly FUFK01 (sample SAMEA51879418, study PRJEB19060) | metagenome | reverse complement strand
AGGCAATGGACATAGCAATACTAAACCCATTTGTTGCAAATGATGAAGTATCTACCAATGTAATTTCTACAAATGAACTACCATTATAAACTCTTAATCTATTTGTACTTGTATTAAAATATAAATCACCTGTTGTTAAAGCATCTCCATCATTGTCTACTGTAGGATCACTTGCTTTAGCTCCTAAATATGTATCATCAAAATTATCAGCAGCTAATTCAGCAGCAGTCTTTGCAGCTTCAGCAGCAGTTTGAGCTGTTTGTGCAGCTGTAGCAGATGTCGCAGCATTTGTTGCCTGTGTAGATGCTGTGGTAGCTGAGGTAGCAGCCTCAGTAGCTTTAGTCGTTGCTGTGGTAGCATGACCAGAAGCTGTACTCGCAGATGAAGCAGCATTAGTTGCAGAGGTTGATGCTTCACTTGCTTTGGTTGTTGCAGTACTAGCTGATGTAGAAGCAGAGGTTGCAGATGTTGCTGCGTTGGTTGCACTGGTACTTGCTTCACTAGCCTTAGTAGTTGCAGTTGTAGCAGAACCACTAGCACTAGTAGCTGAACTGGCAGCCGCTGTCGCAGAACTAGCTGCGTTAGTAGCCGAGGTTGCAGCTTCTCCAGCTTTTGTAGTTGCTGTCGTTGCGTGTCCAGATGCAGTAGTTGCACTTGATGCAGCAGCAGTAGCTGAACTTGCAGCGTTAGTTGCAGAAGTCGTTGCTGATGCAGCGTCTACTAGCAAATCCCACTTTGCAGAATCTGTATTTGTTGTTAAAGGTTGTGATCCTGAGGATGTATGAGCAGCATTTGCTATAAAAATATTGTTAGTAGAAGTATCTTTAACTATATCTCTTTGTACATATGCTGTACTAGCTGACCAGTTACCTTTAAAATTACCTATTTCTTGAGAGAAATTAAGAGCAGTACCAGCACTATTAACTGTTAATACTTTATTAGCTACTAGCTCAGGAAAAGTTAAACCATAAGCTGTAGATGTTGTATCTGCTGCTTTGGGTATTAGATTAATATCTACTTCTTTTTGTTGAATAATAGCAATTAACTTGTCTAATTCTGTATTTAAAGAACTAATAGGAAAAGTACCACTAGTAGGNAAATCAGTAATTCTTTCTGTAGATAGGTTTCTTCTGATTGTGTATTTGTCATTAAGAGTAGCACCTGAACCGAGCGTAATTGATCCACCACCATTAACGCCAGCACCAGTTACAGAGTATTGAGTAACAGAACTAGGGCTAGAATTAAGGGTTAAAGTAGTATCAACACCACCAGCATTAGTATTAATGACTAATAGATCTTCATCATCAAAGAACTCAAATGGTACAGAAAATGTAGTTTGCCCAGCAGTCGCTGTATATTGTACTCTAGGGCTTGTATCTGATATCTGTAATGCCATTATCTTAAACCTTTTTCTACCTTATCGAAGTTATTATCCAGCCACCATACATTTTGGAAAGGTATGAGTCTACGCACATTCCTTGCATCATGGTGATTATAAGTTCCTGTTCCCCATGCCCACATAATCTCAGATATATTCGCTATTTGGTTGGCTGTAGGACCCAATACATCAGGAAGAGGATTGTTAAATACATCTCGATAAGTACCATAAGGTTTCTTATCTCCTAGTAATGGTCGCATTCCTATTTGATTATTCGTTAATCTTTCTAGGTTATTATTAATATCAGAGAAGATTCCACCTAATCCAGAGCGATCAAATGCATCTACTAGCTTTTCATTACCTTTTTTCTTGCTGTAATCTCTATTCATTTGACTAGTTCTAATTGCATCTACAGCTGCTCCACCCATCATCAGTAGCATAACACCTACTAATTGGTTCATATCTCTTTCTTGTAATCCTCTCATACCAATTCTTTGAGTAGAACTAAATGCCCATTTCTTAAATTGAGTAATTAATCCACCCATTTCACTGTTAGTCCAGAGAGGAACATCACCTTTTCCCGGTGTTACAATATCGATATTACCTTGTTTAGCTAAAGCATCATTCATCAGTTTAGCAGCATCAGGATCATCCCATGCATCTGTATTAGCAGTTCTCATATACTTGTAGTCTAAGTTCGTCTTACCAGCTTTAAGATCATTAACCGAGCCTTTACCTACTCCATATTTCTTATACTGAGCTAATATTTTTTTAGAACCTTCTAGGTCAATACCTAAGGATTGGAGTCTAGCTTTATTAACTTTAGAAATAGTTCCCTTTTCTACCCAGCCCTCAATGGCTTCTAACATTCTAGTAGAATTGTAAGTAGAGCTAAGAGTCTTAACAAAAGTATTCCAAGGGTTAGCTAAGTTAAAGAAAGTAAAGTAAATATTACCCATATTACTCATTGTTCTTTCTGTTTTATTAAATACTCCATAAGCATCATCAATGTCATACATTCTCATAACAGTAGAACTTGTAGCCAAATCCAGAGCTTCACCACCTAGATTAATAGATTTTTTATTCATCTTATAAAGCTCTTTAGCCATACCACTCGTTAGAACATCCCAACTAACTCCCATAGTTTTTGTAATACCATTGGTTGTAACTAATCTAGCAACGTCTACGACTTGAGATAATCCTGTTAGCATGGTCATAGCATTGTATAATTTAACCATTCTAATCATTCTACTTTGCCATCTATTAGGATCTGGATGTAATCCTCTAGTACCTTGTACTAACTGAATACCAGCATAAGCATCTTCTAAGGCTTCTTTACGAGCCTTTCTCACTTTATTAGCAGCTTTAGAATCAAATCCTTTTTCAATAATAGTTTTTTCTAGGATTCTATTGTATTCCATATCAATAGCTAATAAGCCTCTTTGGAATGGAGAATCAGGATCTTTCATGGCTCTTGAGCCTAATCCTAAAGGATCACCAAATACTTTACTGACTTCAATATCAGGAACTACCTGATTAAAGTATAATCTATTTAAGTATGTTAAATCNTTCTCAATGAATCCAGCATCCATTAGTTTCTTATAACCAAATTTACCTAAGTCAATATGACGAGAATAGAATCGGCTACTAACTTTATTTACTGTTTCTAGTTTAGGAATCTGTTTACCAATAACATCCCATACATTAGAGAATTGAATGACAGGCTGATAGTTTCTAAAGTTTTGAATAATATCTTCTATTTCATCTTTAGTTAAAGAAGCTAATTTAGGATCATTAGGATTGTTTAAGATCTCTCTCATGATTCTTTGGAAATCACTAAAACGAGCATCTATAATATCTCTTTTATAAACAATATTAACATAGTCCCTTCTTCTAATTCCGTTTTTATTAACGTAATCTAATCTCTTTTGAAGCTTGTTTATTTGAACACTAATATCAGCTATTCTGTTTTGCAGTGTTAATCTTCTAATTTCATCACCAGTATTGCGTAATTCTCTTTTCCATACTTCTCTAAAGAAGTCTAATCTTTCTATATTTGTTCCTAAATAAGATTGAACAATCTTTGCATTGTCATACTCATTAACTAGATCATCATAGTATTTTCTTTGGCTTTCAGCTGCTTGTTTAATAATATCATTAATACGATCATCTTGATTAGCTATCTTGTAGTTCTTACCCATTAGTAGTTTTTCAAAGACTAATTCTCTAAACTGGGTACTATTCATAACATCATTGCGTAATGTAAACTTTCTATCTGTAATCTTTTCAAAGAAGTTTCTACCAGATAATCCTTTATAATGAAGATACTCATCATATAAGCTCATCATTTCTTCATTAGCTTGAATAACATTGTAGTAACGAGATTTAATATTTCTTTCGATAGAAGGCTTAGTAGCTTCCTCTAAGAAGTTCTTTTTCTGCATTAAAGGAATCTCTAAAGTTCTTTCAATAAAGTCCTGAGCAGTATCAATCTTTTCTTGTAAGGTTCTAAACACAGGAGTAGTTCTACTATTTTCTCCAAAGACACCCATTCCTGTAGGAGCTATTTTATTAAGGTCATCTGCTTCTCTTGCTAGGTCAGCTTTCCAAAATGATTTAGCACCAACCGAACCACCAGCACGATAATACTCATCTACNTTGTCATAGAAATTAGCTGTTCTATCAAAGTTCTTAGCACTTCCTCTAGGAATAGCTGGAAATAATGCTGGTATAATNAAACCACCAGCAGTAATTAAAGCAGTATCTGATATAGGTCTATTAGGATCTACATTAGCTTTGACTAGTTCTTCTCCAGCTACTAAAGAACCCATACCTAAGGAATTAGATAATCGAGTACCTCTCATTAATACATTACTAGCTCTGCTAAAAAAAAATAAAGATGTAGGATCTGTTAAACCACCTAGTATTCTACCCACAATATAAGAAGGACTACTTTTGTATTTATCTGCTCCGTCTAAGAAATCTTTAATAAGAGCTGAAGCATGTTCTTTGTTATTAGCATGTAAAAAATTACCCATATATTCTTCTAGCCCTCTAAACTGAGGATCTAAATAAACATTGTAATTGGGATCTTTTTCTAGAAAAGGATTGCCATTAGCTCCATAAGCTATTTTATCTCTGGCTAATATAGCAAGTAAATTTTCATCTCCAAATCCTCTACCTACATTTTGTAGAGCTTCATTAAGATTAAATTCTTCAGGTTGTTCGTAAGTTTCTCTATAAGGAGAGATACCAGCTATATTGATAAAACCCATTAACCTATCCTATTGGGATTTAATAAATCTGGATTTAAGACATAAGAAGGCATAACATCAAAACTACCTAAAGACCATGCTTTAACAAGATCATACACATCTTTAAATCTTGGCTCATATCCACCTAACTTTACACCTTCTGATGTTACTGCGCTAACAGCATCTGTATATAACTCTTGACCAATACTAAACTCATCACCTTCTTTATATGGTCCAAAAACACCAATATATTTTTCATCTCCTGTTGCAGCAAAATTATCTAGAGCTTCGTAAAATTTAGGACCATTAAATCCACCACCTAAATACTCTAAGTTAGTTATTGCTACTCCTAATAACATATTTTTTGGAGCCATTAAGTCATAGGCTTTTGTTTTTTTATTAGCAATTTGTAATTTTTCAGCAACTCTTGTATAGAATACATAATAAGCATCTCCACGATCTAATTTTTGAGTACCATTCATTAAACCTTCTAAGGTATATTTTTGTGTTCCATCAGGGTTCTGAATAGACTCTAGAATATTTACATTTGCTTGATCTAGTAAAGACAATCCCGGTCCTATAGTAGGATCAGCACCATCTCTTGTTAAGCTTTCATATTGAGCTTTAGATATTTTTGATCCATCAACATAAGGCATATAGTTTGCAGCTTCTTGTGCTTTAGCAGTACCTGATAGTTCTGTTAAGAGCTGTAATCTATCTCCTTCGACAGTAAAAAAGCTTTCAATAGATTTGTCAAAGTAACTTGGATCTTTAGCATCATAAACATAACTTTTATATCCTTCATGCTTTACAATACTTTCAGCAAAAGGATTATTCATTAACTGAGGTAAATGTGATTCGTCAAATTCAACTGACAATCTACTCATTAACTCTGGAGGCAATTCTTCTCCTAATCTTACTCTTGCTTCATCTAAGGCTTGCATATTTAACATTCTTTCTTGTTGCATATCTGCAATAGCATTAATGTCAAATTTTACATCTGGCATAAACGGAATAGAGTTAAATAAATTTTCTAAGTTGTTTAATCCTTCTTGTCCTTTGTCAAAGACCAAACCAAATGCCAGTCTATTCATAGCACTCATTAANCTACTAAATTGTTTAGCTTGTTCTCCTTCAATNCCAAAACTTCTAATATACATATCTTTAGCATCATCCATACTTGCTGGAAGATTTTCATACATTTCTTTAGCACTAGCAATGTCTGTAACTATTTCCTCAGATCCTTTTTCTCTAAATATTTCCCCTTGTTTCTCTAACCAATCATCAGCNATTTTACCAATTACTTCTTCATACATTCCTTTGAATTTTACATTGGTATATCTTGTACCCATTTTTTCAGGCACAAATAAAGCATTTCTATTTTTCATATTAGTTAGTTGTTGCCATGACTGACCATCACCATCAATATCTATAAAAATATTATATGCTGGGTTTTTAGTTCCACTTTTATCATTCCATAAAAACTTTAATTGTCCGTCTTTATACATTCTTCTAAGATTGTAATTATCATAGAAATCATCAGAGATACCTCTTAGCTCTCTTTCATAATCTGTATAACCACCGATTGTTTGCATNGTAGAATAGATAGCATCATCAATAATTTCTTCTTTATCAAAACCTCTTTGGGTATAGGTATCTATTAGGTTAAAGCGTTCAATCATTTAATANACTCCATTGTTTTATATCTTTCATTTGCATAGCTTGGTTAAAGACTCTTAATAAATAATTTTCATCAAGGAAACTAGTTGGAACTAGAATANTATCTGGTCTAACATTATTGGTATCAATTTTATTATTAGTATAATGATTAGATATATCCTCTGCTATAAGAGCCTTAAAAGGAACTTCAACTAGATTAGCAATACTATTTAAATCTGCATCAGATAGCTCTTGTCTAAAAAACTCTCCCATAAATGGAATTAAACTATTAACAGGCTTAGTATCAATATTTTCTCTAACATAATGTACAAATAAGTCTGCAACATTTATTTGTCCTTCTCCTGTAGTAGTAGCATCAAAACTCATATTAGCATCTACCCAAGAATTAGTAGAAGCATAAAAGTTTTCTGATGTTGGGCTTAAACTAGCTACTAGTACGCCTTCTATATCATCTCTAATATCTTTAAATTCTTTATCATCAGGAATATCTATTGTCTGATATTCTTTATAAAAATTACTCCATGCTTTTAATTCTATAATGCTTTCTGCGTTTAAATTAGAAGGAGGGATATCTTTATCTATTATACTACTAGCTAATTTCCCTAACTCTAATGTTCTTTNNAAATCTAANGGACTTNNAATTTNTAAATACTCTTGTTGCCCAAAAGCATCNANAACAGCAGTAGGNACTCTATTAGTTATAGATACTAATTCATTAATTTTATTTAAAGCTTCTGGNTATTTTAATTNNCCNNTTTCATCTAATTCAAAGAAATCAATAGTATTAGCATCAAAATAGGGTGTAGGCATCATACTAGTTTCTGTTTGACTATATCCTAGCTGTGGAGCTATTTCAGTACGAACAGTTACTGTTTCATGTGGTCTAATTTGTTGATTAAACATACTGTCAATCATAGCTTGTTTAACATCTTCAGCAGTTTCGTAAGTATTATTCATATCTGCTTTTAACTTATTCATAATAGTAACAGAAAGATTATGCATATTAGACATTTCTGGGTTAGCTAGATACCCTTTAGATTCTTCCCAGATTAATGTGTTAGCATTTTTTTTATGAATGATATTTCTAATATCTGCATCTGATACATCAAGTTGCTGTAAATCAGTAACTAAACTATTGTTATCTTGGTCTAATAACATCTGACTATCAAATCCGTCTATTCTTTGATGTATATTAGCCACATAAGCTTCAGCATTAATTTGCTGTTTAACCTTATAGTTTTCAAATTCTTTATCAGAGTCATTCTGATAGGATTTTATTTTATCTGTTAGATTTGCAACAATCTGTGCTCTTTCCTCAATAGTAGTATCTTTTAATAAAGAAGCAAAAGCTGGGATTTCTTCTATCTTCTCAGGATTCTCCTGATATTTTTTTAATATAGTTTGAACGTACTTAGNTGCATTCTCAAANTGTAAATCTTCTTTNTTAAATCCNANATTCATTGGATCATTAAGATAACTATTNGCATCTGCTACTAAGGCATCTTTTAAGAAACTAGTAACAATAGATTCCATTCTNNCTTCTTCTANAAATATTTGNTGGTTTCTAAACCATTCNTCTGGTCGAAGCATTNNAGAATTATCATCTANTGAATTATATANNTTNGTATAAAGCTCATANGATTCAGCTAATTTTTGTAAAGCAAGTCCACCTTNCCCATCAGGTCCNACAATAAATTCATCTAATTGNNCAAAGTTCATNTCTTGCATTTGAGTAGCAANATCATTCATTATNANTGTATGACCNTCNNNNAATATCTTTTGTTTTTCTGCTTGATTTCTATTATTCCATTTAGTCCATAANGCATCACCTTTAGTGGCTATCAGTGGGCTAATTAATCCTTTAGTCCATGATTTATATCTNANAGGAGCTTGTTCTATAGATTTTTCCATATAAGCATTAGCAGCCGCCATAAACTTATCAGGATCATATCTGTAATTTTCATCTCTAGATAATGCAGTTAAATAGTTAGTAGCATCTACATTAGCTTTAGTTCTATACTCTAAGTCTAATAATTCAGCAGCTCTTGCTTGGAATGTGTTAACAACCTTACCAATATTATCGGCAGCAGTTGCTAGTGCATCTCCTGTATAAGCTGGAGTTACTCCTCTTCTTTGAGATAAAGAAGCAATACTAGTTCCTACTTCTTTTTCGCCTACTTTTAATGCCATTAGTCTACTGCTCTTTCTACTGCTCTTTCTTCTAGATATCCTTTATATCCAGTTGTTAATTGACCAGCGATTGAAGTCCAACCACCAAATGTTAAATCTTGTTTCTTCATAACATTCTCATACTTGAGCTGTCCTATTTTACTTTGAACAGCTGATCCCATTAATCGTATCTGAGCTATATCCTTTTCTGCATTCTTTCTTGTTTGATCTTGTATATTGAGAAAACTTCGAGAGTCATCATAATACCCAGCAATCGAAGCAAACGCTAAGTTAGACGCTAAGTTTTGGCTTAGCTTTTCCATTCTAGCATTTTCATCTTGTAAAGCTGTTAGTTCAGCCATTTGACGTTCAGTTTCTAATCTTTGATTTTCTCTTTCTATAGCATTTCTTTGAGCATTCATAGAAGATAGAGTGCCAACAACTGATATTCCAGTTCCAAGCATTGTTAACATTGATGAGGAAGCGGCTAATTGCATTATGCGAAAGTTATCTCCATAGCTAATCCTAATATTTTAAGTGGCAGAGGATCGTTCTGCGATATGTTAATTGTAGGTGATTTAGAATAACCTAAGAAATTAAACTCTTTTCTACCAGTGGTAGCTGATACATCAGTATTAACAGTAAAGTTTGTTTGTTGTATAACTAGGGGGTAATAGGTATCTCCAGTAGTTTTCATTTTAACATCCAATCCTTCAGACATATCTATAATTACTTTATTAATTCTTCTTGGCTGTCCTGTCAATGGTCCTGTTTCTACCTCTTTATCCAAAGGCATAGTTTCTACAATAGGGGTAAAGTTAAATCCTACTCTAACTCCTGTCGGAAAAGGTGAATTAGCTAAAGTAATTCTATCATTACTATCTACTGTATATTCTCCAAGAGAACCATTTCCGTAGACTGCATTTACTTTTGTAGTATTTTCATACACAGCATTTACTGTATGGCTAAATCCATCAACAATAGTAATAGCAGCATTATCAGCTGGGGTAGCAGCTAAAGTTTTATCTAAGGCTAAAGTATATGCTCCTGAACCCGTATTAGTTACAGCAATAATTTCATACTCAGTTGCATTTCCAGCTATTGTAAATGTTTCGTTCACTTTAGGATCGGCAGTAAAACCATCAACATTAACTGTAGTTCCTGTTTGACCAGCTCCATTTACTAAAGGAGTACCTTTTTGGTATACAGTAGTTGTTGTAGAACAATCAAGAGTAACGTTATCTGTATCGCTAAATTTTTCGAGTAGATAAACCGTGCCAGAAGGCAATACTCTTTTTGTAACTACAAATAAATTTTCATTTAGAGCTATTATACTATAAAATTCATCGTTAGTTTTAGTTTCCCACATAGTCCAACCAGCAATCTTTTCATCTCTAATACTATGGAATACAGCTAGTTTACCACCTTCTGTAGAACCATTATTTAAGAAAAAAGCAAACTGTTCAGCTCTTTCGTTGTTTCCTGTTTGCATAGCAATTTGTTTAGGAGTATCTATTAATTGAGAGGAAAGAACAGAAACCGAAGTTGATTTATAAGCTTGTTCTAAATCACTAAAGATAAACTCTCTAACAGTCTTGCCATTCTTTTGGCTAAACAATGTAGCTCCATCAAATGGTGTAGGATTAGCTCTATTACATCCGTAAGGTGTTTGTCTTAAAAAAGATACATTACTAGGAGTAATCGCAGTAGTATCAGAAGAAGGAATGTAATATTCACCAGCATCTGTAAATATCTGTAAGTTTCTAGAAGATACTAAGTGTCTTACTTCGTTTACTTTGTCAGAAGTAATAGCAACATTAATAGATTGACTATCTAATCCTGTACCTACATCAAAATTTCTATAACCACTTATTTCACTTCCAATAATAGCAGAAGGTTTTGATTTAACACCACCAAACCAAAGTCTATTATCATGAAATGATACAGCTTGAGGATATCCTCTTTCAGCAGATATTAATTGTTCTTCAAAATCTGCATGAGGTCCAGTACTAACTGTATCTTCTAATACAGTTGCAGTTGCTTCAGTACCGTTAGTTCTAGCAGTAATATAAACTTGTTTGCCATTTATCTTTAAATAAGTATTAACATGATTAGTTGTAAAAAAATCTGCACTTGCTGTTAATGTTCTACCCGTACCAGTAGCATGAGAAGATAATGTAATTGTTGTAGTAGTAGCAGCATATTTATAAAAAGGTTGTGTAGTTTTATTTACACCACCTACTGTTACCGAATCATCTTCTTCAAATGCAAATGCAGACACAGTAAATGAACTTGCACTTGTTCTTTTTATTTCTCTAATAGGATTATCTCTATGCGTAAGAAAAACTGTATCTCCAAATTGTGCAAAGTTTAGTTCAAATAATTGAGCTGTAGTCCAGTTACAGTTTGTAGTAATGTTGCTTTGTATTGCAGTACCACTTGAATTATAAACATCTAATCTATTATTTGATAAAGCAAAAATAGCTACTTCATCTTCAGAAAAGATAAAAGGTATTAATCTAGTTTGACCTACTAAGGTTGCTAAATAACTAGTAGCTGGTCTACGCATTAGACCACCTTCGTCTAATAAGTACCAATTACGACATTGTTTTGCTCCTTCAAAATATGATTGAGCATCTGTTCTTGAATTTAAAAGGGGATTTAATTCACCAGCTGAGAAGTTGGTATAAACTTGTCTTACTTTTCTGGGCATTACGATCCAATCTTACCACTTCGTGTACTCCAGCGATTTGTAAGAAACTTATCTGTATTAAGTCGATTACTTGTTGTTTCCTTACTTTCAGTATTTCTACCAATGAGTAAATGTCTTTCAGCTAAGGTATCAAATTGATTCACTAAAGCTGCATCTCTTGCAATAGATCCAGCAAAAGCAGAAGCTAGTTTGAATACTAAAGCATGTCTAAAATAGGGTGGGAATGTACTCTCATCAGGTCTAAAGATATAATCCATAACTAAGACGCTATTAGAACCATACCCATTAACGAATATTTTATTACCATATCTTTCATAAGGAATTGGGAAATCATTAACAGTTACTGTATGAACATGAACAACAGCTGGGCTACTAGGCATTTGATATGCATATTCATATCTTCCTGTAGGTGCAGAAGCTAATAATGATAATTGTTGTTGTTCAGTAGCAAAATCCCAATGAGATCTTGTTAATAAAGATTCTAGGAACTCCTCATAGATTTCGTCAGCTACAGTAGCCTCTGTAGAAGAATCACTAAAAGAGGCTATCTTGTTTGCACCTACTATTACTAAGGCTCTATTGACAATATCTATTTTAGTAGTTGCCATAGATTAAACCCTACGCCTTGTTTGAACTCCACCTTCCACATTAGGAATTATTAGTGATAAATTATTACCAGTAATGTTTGATATTTTGTATTCATCTGCAAGATAAGTAGCAACTTGTATAAATTCTGATCTTCTTGCTTTTGGGTTATCAGATAAAACTATACTGTCTAAAATAGCTAATTGTGTTCTAACATCATCTACTTCTTTTGAATTTAATTGTTTTGCAGAAAAAACTACATTTGCGTTTTTATCTTTAAACTGTGTACTAAATCTACCATCTCTTAATCTTGAAATATTGTATTCAGAGTCTTTGGGCGTACTTGATTTTATAATAGACGCTGTTAAACCACCAGCAGCAAGTAAGGCAGCACCTTGTGATATTCTTCCACCAATTTCTCCATACTTTTCTACATCCAGTACACCTCTAACAAATTTAGCTGTTTCAGGAGCATCTGCAAATTCATCCATTTTATCAACAGCATCTTTTCCTTTAAAAAACTTACCACCAAATTTTTTCTTAGCTGCTCTTACGCCTCTACCGATAGTAGGTCCAGCAGCAGCTCCAGCTATATTTCCCGGTAATGCGGCTGCTCCAGCAGCAGCTTTTCCTAGTGCAGTAGCTCTCGTTCTTAAATTTGCTTTTTCTCCAACTGTACCTTCTTGACTTCTAAATTGTTTCTTAACACTCTCTGGTGTTTTAGCTGCAATTTTAGCTTTAGCTTTTTTTGCTTTAGCAATGGTTGCTTTGGCTGCTTTACTTTCAGATACTTTTTTTGCACCTAATTTAATTTTTGTACCAGCTTTAGTAGTAACGTCTTGTGCTTTTTGTAATGCTGGTCTAGCTTTATATCGAGCTTTTTGTGTTGCTCTAACAGCTTGTCTACCTTTCTTTTTAAGAAACTTACCAGTAGATTTTGCTGCTTTACTTAATGCTTTTGCTATTGCCATTTTAAACTCCTAAATAAAGGGGGGAATAAATCCCCCCAATGTAATTATGCCAGAAGCACAGTATTTAGGTTAGAACCACCATCATCGACAGATACTATTAAAATATCTACCACTGCGTTTGAACCACCACTATTTACTATAATGATATCTCCAGCTGTTAGCTCTTTGTGAGCAGCTAAGAAATAATCGTCATTATCAATAGTTCCGATAGCATCACCATCTGTGTAATACCATAGAGCATTGCTGTCGCCTAACTGACATCCTTTTTTGATAGGATTATCTGTATGTGAATATGCCATTATTTACTCCTATTCCGCACACTTAGACACTCTAATACCATTGGTGTCGATTAGGATTGAACCCATTGATAAGTAAGAAGTCATTAAGTGAGCTACCTTCTCAGGAATATAGTTCACTTCAGTTCTTACGTCAGATCCAATGCCTAAGCCCATTGATGATTTGTGCCATGCGATTGTATGTCTATCTGTTGAACCAGATGTGTCTAGCCCAGAATGTACGAATGTTAAGAATCCTAAGAATCTCTTTGCTGTGTAGTTCATACCAGCAAATGGTAATTCACTAGATCCAATGTATTCCATTCTTGACCACTGATCGTCGTCTAAAAGATCTGACCACTGATTTGGACCAATAGCCCAATAACGCTGGTTATCATCTGGAACATCATTTGAACCAAATAATGCTTGCATCTCTTGGAACTTATCAACATTCATATCAGTTGCTACTGTACCACCCTGTGCACCAGCGTTATTAGCTAGTGTAGTTGCAGATGCCATAGCGTCTGTTAAAATGCTGTCAGTTTTTCTACCAAGAGCGTAAGCTGCGTTATTTGCGATTACTGCTCTTTCGTCAATGTTAGTCTTTAGCTCGTCTAATTTGTCTACATAGTCAGATGCATAGAAGTCTGCTAATGTTGCTGTAACATTAGTGTGAGAAATGTTCATTGCTACAACCTCAGCATGTCTTGCTTTAGATGTTGCCTCACCAGTTCCTACTTTTTGGAACTTAACAGATTCACCTGATACACCATTAACTACACGAACAAGGTTCTTGAGCTTAGAACCTTTTCTTTGATATGCCATATGTACTTCAGCTTCAAACTGAGTAATAAAAGCATTATTTATTGTAGCACTCATTGTTTCTCCTTTGAGTTATGTTGTTATCATCAAGATTATCTCTTTGGGTGAGATATGTTGTCTTTAAAAAGGCATATCCTAAAGCCAAACGAGGTCTTATCTCTAGGACTTACATATTTTTAAGAAAAAATCAACGCACAATTTCTATGACATTCTCTTTAGGGATGACACAAACATCTCCAATATCTGTGTCATTCCATGTCATAAAGCAGATAATCACATCATCATTATCTACTAATACCTTACCTTCTGTGCAGTTTACTGCTGGTTTGTATTTTTTTACTTCTTCTGGATCTTGCCATGTAGCATGGCTAATAGCATCTCTCCACAGAACTTTAACTTTTGGGCAATTATTAAGTTGCGTATTTGTTAAAGAGCTGTGTAACTTTTTCAATATATGCTGGATCTTTTTTACCATCTTCATGATATCGAGGATCATTCATCATAGATCTAAGATCTGCCAATGAAGGTTTCACATCTATCTGTGTTTCATGTTGTGGAATAGGTGCTTCTTTTGTTAAGCCCATTAATTCCTCAATAACCTTTACTCCGTCTGCTCTTGAAGCAAACTGAGAAATAGCATCATAAGAATCGGGGGTAAGATTTTTCTTAGCCCATAGATTGGCTGACTCTATTCTTTCTTCTGCCTTATCTCCTAGTAATTCTTTCTCAGCTTGAGGATTAGGTAATCCAGCAATCTCATTATTAACAAATTGGTTAATACCTTCAGCAAATTGCTCTTGAGATAGCCCATTCTTTTTAGCTGTATCTGCCCACCATTGAAGCATGGGTTCTTCCGTATTAATATCTACATTAACACCTTCTGGTAATTCCAATTCTGGAATTTGATATTCTTCAGGTGCATTTGCTGACTTTTTGTTAGCATAATCTTCTTCTAATTCTTTATAGAGAACATCAGTTCTTTGTCCTAGTTTTTTCTCTAAAGCCTTATAGGACATTCCTAGTTCTTCTACATTCAATTCATTTTTATCTTTATCCCAGAATTTTTCAGGAGCATATTCAGGGATAGAAGATTCTACTTTATTTTCTTCAGCAACTACAAAATCCTGTTCTTGTTGTTGCGTATCTTGTGTTTGTTCTTCACTCATTTTTTAGTCTTTCCTTTTTTAATTCTAAGTTTAATTAAGTTTAACAAATATCTTTGTCCTTCCAAGTGCCATAAATTACTACTTGGTGTTTGTGGAGATACTGTAGCATTAACAGTAATACTTTCAAGATATTCTAAAACCTTCTTTCCTTGCTCACTCGCAAAAACGACAGCAAAATCAGAATCTATTTGTTGTTGTTTGATATCAACCTTGTGGCTGACCAGTGTTTCCCATGCCATCAGTATTTGTACCCTGTTGCATTTGTGATTGCAACTGTTGAATTACTTGGGCTTGTTCCTCTTTAGAACGTATTAATTTTTCTGGTAATCCCATTTTTTCTACTAAATACCTAGCTATTTCTTCTTGTTTTGTAACTAGATTTAATACTTGTGGTCCAAAGGTAGTACCAATAATTTCAGCAAATCTTAATACATCAGCAACATCTTGTTGATATTGAGCCTTTGATAATGGGGAAGTCGCCACTATTTTGACTTTCTTATTATTGACCTTAGGTATATCAATCTTCCCCTGTTTGATTAATATTCTGATAACTCTCTGTAATAATGGTGTTACAAATTCAGCTTGTAATCTTCCAAAAGAAGAACCTATCTGTCTAGATAGATCTGCCATTCTTTCTGCTACTTCAGTAGCTGACATAGGTGTTCCTTCAGGTCTACCTAATGTTTCCATGTATAGAGCTTTTTTAATATTGTTTCTCATGTCTTGTAAGATCAACTGAGCAACATCAAATCGACCAGCGGGTGGTAAAGCTTGTAATCCTCGACTATTAGGAGCAATAGGGATTAGGCTTCCCGGTACGAGATTAATATTTTCTGGATTGATAACTCCGTCATCTTCATAAGTATAGATACCAGAGATATTCATCTGAGCATTTTGTAAAATCATTTCGACAGTTAAGTTAGTAGTCTTGATAGCAGCCATAGCATTAAAGACTGGTCCACGACCATATACTTCACCTGATGCTTTGTTCCAACGGAAAACAATATAAGGGTTAGAGCCTTCGCCTTTTAGCTCTTGCTCATAAATCATTTCTTTTTCTTTTAAGCAGACAACCTGATACTTGTATCTTTCTTCGTTAGGTTTGTCATACATTCTAGTAACACATTCAATAACAATACATTTCTTGTTAGGCTCATCTTCCATACACTTGTAAGTTCTTTCACCTAACTCAGCTTTAGGATAAGCCACCATTAAGTGTTTGTAAGACATTGTTCTTTTTCTAAAGACTGTATCTACTCTTTGATCTGGTCCATTGTTTAACATTACTCTTGGTAAAGGAACAGCTGTGAACTTAACAGGATTAATAGAATCTCCTTCTTCTACTTGTAGAACAGCAGTACCAATAGCAAGATCCATAAACGCTTCATGGACTTCTTGATTAAAATTAGAACCACTCAATACTTCAAAGATGTAATTAGTAATTGCATCTAGTTGATCGTTAATTTGAGGTTTAACTTCATCAGGGATTTCTACTCCAGCTTCTAAATTAGCCCAACGACCATACGTTGGAACCATTCCTGATTGCAGTCTGGATGCAAATTCTTGAATACCTACAACAGCAGTTTCATCAAAGATCTTATCAGTTCTTCTTTCACCAATCGTTTCTTCATAGAAAGATTCTCTTTGAGGCATAGTATATTCGTATGCTTCTTCATACTTGTCTTTCCAATGATCGTGGATTGATTCTGCTTCTTTATATTTCTTTAAGAATAATTGGACTCTAGGATCTAGATTTCCGTACTGTTCTTCTTCTACTTCAAAGATAGGAACATAAGGCATTATTTAGCACTCATCTTTCCAGTAATACTTTTACCAGATATTTTATAAAATTGTCTTTTCGAAGCCGCTGCCATTTCTTTTACTCTTGCTGCTGTTAAAGCTAAATCTTTTTTAGTTGAATCTTCTTGTGTTGGTGTAGCAGTATCTCCTGTAGCAGTAGTAGTTGTTTGACCACCACCATCTCTACCACTACCAGTAGGTGTGTAATATGTGTTTTGTCTGTTTAAGCTTATATTTCTTGCATAAGATGAATAAGGTTTATTATAAATATTGGATGCTAATGTTAATCCTAATGTTGGCATTCCCATCATAGCTCCTAAAACACCAAATGCTGTAGCACCTACTCTTTTTTGGGATTCATACATTTGTCTTGAAAGAGGAATAGGCTCTCTCTTAGATGCTTCATAAGCTTCTCTTGATTTAGATGTAAATACTAAACCTTTATCTGTTTGGACTCCTGTCATAAAACCACCATCATCTCTAACAGTTCCTAAACCTTGAGATGCTAAGTATTCATTTCTAGCAGATTGATATTCAGATCCATACATCTGATTAGGAACTTTTGTAGAATAAAAACCAGTAACACTAGTAGATGCTCCTTTGACTGGACCAGCTACTTTGGTTGTAATTCCTAATTTCTTTTTAGCATATTCATCAGCTTTAATTCCTTGTACGACTGGATTAGTCTTAGCTGACTTGTTTGACATTCCAGCTTTAGATGATCCTGATGCTGATCCTGTTTGTGATCCCATTATGTTATTTCTTTGCCTTCATCATAAAAACCTCTCCCACCAGCTCTGGCGAAAAGAGATCGTTGCCCTATTAAACCTTTTAGCTTTCTTTTTTTGTACTTTTCTTGTGCAGCGATTAATTTAGCTTTTTCTTCTTCAGCTTTTTTTCGCTCCTCTTCCATTCGCTTTTCTTGCTCTAATTCTGCTTTTGATTTCTTAGGTCTTCCTGATCCGAATAAACTTCCCATTATAACTCTATTTCACAAAAATTATGTTTTTTCAACGCACAATATAATTGATGTGGTGTAAATATCCACCATTTATTTAATCCTAGTATTCTTTGGACATAAGATACACAACTATGTTCTTTAATCCAAGACTTCATCATAGTAGGAAATCTTGTATGATTAAACGCACAATCTCCCTTGAGAACTTTAGCTTTCTTCTGTTTTAACAGCTCAAAGAAAGCATCTGTTTTCTTACTATCTAAAACTTCTATTAACATCTGCCCATAGATATATTCTACAATTATCCAATGTTTACAAGTAGTGTCATAATAGAGTACCCCACAATGTTTAAAGCCTCTTTTAAAGAACTTGATAGACCTATCAAAGTCATTGTTCTCAAAGAAAAAGACTAGAACCCTCTTCTGTTTTGCCATACTGATTTTTTCTTTTTGTTATCGAATATATTCCAGCTTCTTGTCTTAGCCACAACTGGTTTTGTTGCTTTTCCAGCCATAAGGCTTCTTCCTTCACCAGCACCTAGCATTAAATACTGTAATGCATCATGAACGTGGGAATATCTATTCTTCATAGGCTTCTCATCATAGCGATCTCCAGATGTTTGTAGTCGCCTATAGTGATAACCCCCATTAAATCCCTTTTTAAGATTGATACAGTTATAGTTTACAAGAAAGCCAGCCTTCCCGTCTACCATTCGGTTCAAGGCAGCCTCTACAGCTTCCGTACGCAGAGCAACGTCATTACTAGGAGCTGGGACTGCCTTTAATCCCTGTGATCTCAAAATCTGAAAAGGAGTAGATTCATCTGTCTGTGCTCTAAAATCACCAGCGGGATCACCATATATTTCGATATCTTGTGCTCGAAACTTTTTGGCTATCTCTGTTTTCAATATTTCAGAGAATCTTGTAATACCCATATCAAAACAAACTAATTCATGAAGGATTAACCACCTACCATCAGCTAACTTCTGTCCGAATACAGCAGCGGGTGTCAATCCGAAGTCTATTCCTATAAAGATAGTGGTATTTAATGGCTCTAGGTTCTCTTTCGACAAGTGTGTTGCTTCATTCCAACTAGGATAAACAGGCTTTCCTTCTTCAATCGAGCCTAATTTATTCATTACATAGACATCAATCCAGCCTTTAGTCTTACCTTTAATGATATTGGGATAATATTTTTCTGTTAGATTAGCTTTATTCTCACATTTAGGGTTATTATTATAGCCTTCTAGTTCCCCTTTACTATTTTTCTTCTCTAACATAGCAGAAGGTTGGGTAAAGAACTCCCAATCATCTGGTTTTACTAACATAAGAGCTTCATCTCTTGATAAATGTTCAGGAACAGGAACATCTCCAGCCATGACAGCCCACCAATGATCTTCTTCTGGTGCGTTAGTATCAGCGATAACACCATACCAACTAGGTCCACCATCTTTCATTGAAGGAAATCTGCCTACACGCATAGTACAAGCATCAATAATACTCTTAGGTAATTCTCTTGCTTCGTTAATCCATATACCCGTTAGTTCTAAGGAGAGTAATTTCTTGACATCTTCTGGTCTATCCAATGCTAAGAAGATAACTTCTAATTCGACATCTCCTACATGTAAATGATGAGTATAAGGAACTGACCAAGCGAAATCTCCAAAGTCTTGTTCAGGAAACCAGTCTAGCCAAGTTTTAATAGTAGTGGTTTTTAACTGAGGATTGGTGTTTCTGATAACAGCCCAACGAGATTTTCTTTTCCCAGCCTTATCAGGTTGTTGTTCTAAAGCTCGTCTAAAGACTTCAATACAACAGGCAACAGATTTGCCCGATCCAACGGGTCCTCTGAGTCCACGAAAGAATTTATCAGATTTGAGAAATGTCTTTAGGACCTCGCCATGAGGCTTGTAACTTAGCTCTGGCATCCTTTAAAGCTTGTCGACGTGCTCTTTGATCAGCTTTTCTCTGATCGAAGGACCTAGACTCTCTATTAGCTTGTCGCATTCCCTGTTGCTGATTGAACTTTCGGGAAGGAATTTTAAATGTACTTTTCTCACTATTTTTCTGAGTGCTTGCCTTTCTTCCCAGCTTAGCTGAAAGATCTTTCTGCTTTCCAAATTCACTTCCGAATCGGTATTGTCGATAGGCATATAATAACTCCTTAAAAAATTTCCATTCTACATACACATTGGGATTTTCAAAGTCTTTTTTCAAGATCAGTATATCAGCTGATCCTTTCCAATTATCTAATTGGGTAAATCCCGCTCCATTCTTTCTGGCTTTCACCTCAATGGTTGTGCCATCAAATAAATCATTAACATAAACATCATGGGGAAAGTCTTGGATTGCTCCTGACATCGGCTGTCGTCTTGCTTCAAAGCCTTCTGACTGAAATAATTTTACTATTTCTCGTTCTACACGAGATCCTTTAATCTTTGATTTACTGCTCAATTAGCATTTCCATTTGCGTAATGCTAATGCTTTCCGTGTAGGTTTCCCTTTTGAATCCTTCATCGGACCTTTCACACCAGACATTCTTGCACAAAAACTTTTCTTTCGACCAGCATCTTTCTTGGTTTTTGGGTTAGGAGCTGGTGGTTTTAAATTAGCACCTTCTGTTCTTTTGAAGTGTGCTCTACCAGCAGCGTTTAGTCCCCCCGTAGGATTTTGGTACTTCTTAGCTACCATTACTTCTTTTTCTTCGGGAATCCAGCCTTCATATTAGCATAGGCTTTTGGACTAACGGTGCTATTTTTCTTAGATCGTGATATGCCCTTTTTCTTACGGGCATTAATATTTGCGTATAAACCCTTACTTGCCATATTTCTTTTTCGTCATAGTCATCTTTTTCCCTGACTTCTTGGCATCTTTCTTCGCAGCAGCCATTCCTTTGGCTGTATACGGGTATTTCTTTTTTCCTACGTTTGGCATTTTTATCTCCTTTGTATAGTGTTGCAACACTTGACGTTTTGTCTTAACCAGACGGGCTTAGCTTATAACAGCTCTCCATATACGTCAATGAAAACTTTATTTGAAAAAAATATATCTACAATGCACACTAAATGTGTATTGACACTTTAATAAGAATCTGATCCTAAGAAAACTTCGTGTTCATCTGGCTCTTTTCTGAGCCTTCTACTGATCCATATAAGACGGATCTTGTTGCCAATGGTCTGCACAAACAAAGTAATAGTTGCCATGTTCTCCTTTCAGGGCGACTGTTCCCCACTGTCCACAGCGATAACATACCTTATATTTCTGCTGCTCCTCTCTGGACCACTTAAATATCTGTTGTTGGTTATAGAGCTTTTTGGGACTTTGTTGTGTGTAGGACATGTATCACTATCAAACGCTCTGCGTTTTCGAACCCCCCACCCCACTAAGTGAGATCAATGTTGACCTTCAGATCTCCCACGACTGAGTGTTGCACTCTATCTGGGGTGCGCAGTCCAACCCTGTCTAGGATATCTTTGCTAGCTTCAAGCTGTACATACTCTGACTTCGCGGAACTTGAGAGTTGCACGAGCTTGTGTGTTGCATGCACTGCGCTTAGTCCCATAGTATTCGCTATTTGGGACATCATGTACTTTTGTACTTTGGGGAGTCGTAGTGTCCGACTTGCATTAACTCTACCTCCATCTCCCTTTGAATATCCAGCTTTTATGGACGCTTCTCGTATACTACAGCCTTCGGCTACGAGTGTATCGACAAGCGCCTTCTGCTTGGCTGTGAGGTCTTTCGAGTTGTCGGGTAACTTGTTCACGCTATATCCGTTAGTAGACGACTATAATCCCNGTGTCAAGCATATAATGGTAATAAGATATTACTTTCCTATTATGTGCATTCCTCCCCCCTCTCCCCCCTCAAGGGGGGTTACAATGGCTCTCAGTCAGCTGGCTCGGCAAGGGTGCAATCGTGTCAGTTGCTACCCTAGAGCTTCGCACCTATTCATTTGCCTCGCTGTAGCTGTCTGAGAGAATCTCTCTCTCGAATATGCTCTATTCGCCTATTACAAATCGTTGAGAGTGGCTACAGGAGAGGTCGGCGAACTATCAGAAAATTCCTTCACTTGACCATGCTCAAGCATGTCGCACACTTCACACAAGTGGTCGCATCCGCTGGAAGCAACAACTTGTCGCTCGGTGCAACATCATTGGCGCACGGACAAGCTTGTAATTTTTGATGCTAAAGTAGGCATATTCGGAGATAGATGAGTTATCTAGTTAGACTAGGTAAGAGATTCATCTAGACTAGAGAATATAGATATCAACATGATAAAAGAAAGGAAAAACATCATGGATATACAACAAAAGCGTGAGTATGTGTTAGACGGTATTCGTCAAGACACACTAAATGGACTGAAGCTAGAGTATGCTTCACTTATCAAACATGACGACTTATATAATTTCAGAATGGAATTACAGTCGCACATATCTAAACTAGAATTTGGTTTAGAGGGTTTGTTAAAGAAAAAAGACCAAAAGGAAGCACAGCTTAAAGCCCATAAAGAAGCTAATGGTAATCAGAATATAGATGTTGCCACTGCTAGCTTCCAATCCTTAGAGGTACTAGCTAATACCCTTACAAAGTTAGAGAATGATATTGCTAACTTTGATTATTCTATCGGTATTAAAAAGCTCCGTATCCAAGCATCTAAGGATTTTTATCTTCAGGTACTGGGTAAACCTTACCTAAAATATACTTCCAAAAATGGTCCTGTTAAACAGATGAAATTTGCGGAAGCAAATGAGTGGAACAAGAAAAACGCACATTTGGTAGAGCCTGTGATTGAGGCTGATCCAAACCATGTGCCTTTACCAGAAAGTATCTAAGTTATAAAGATTTTTATACCTTCCCGCTTCTGCGGGAAGGTAGCGTTTTTAAAAAAAACGCTCTGGTGGTTGAACGAATGCCGAGCTAGCTCGGGGAAAGGACAATATGATACACACAGTATTAACAAAACAACAGCATGAGGAACTATGCGACTTAGGGGGAACATATAGTGATCTCTATAAAGACCTTTATGGTATGCGACCTAGAGGGTTTTATCCCTCAACAGTCGAGGAATATAAGCTAGAGATAAGCAAAATTGCAGAGCAATTACGCATGGAGATTGAGTCAGAACGCAAAAGGAAAGAGAGGATTAAAAATAGAAAGCCTTATGTTAGTAGACCAATTAATTATCCATTTAAAGGATTAGATAAATGGTTGAGAAATTAAATAGCTTAATAAGAATGGAATTAAGTAAGTTTATGGATCAAAAAGCACAATATATGGATATGCATAAACTTAAAGCCAAGTCATATTGGATGTTTAGAGATTATCATCAAGTAGGTAATCAATCAGTATATGACGAGGAGTTATATAAAATAACAATAGAAAGGATTGATAAAGATGCTAACATTCAAAGCAATCAACAAATATAGCGTTATTTACAATGGTAAAACAATAGACTATTATAAATTAACGTTTTTAAACGGAGATTTCAAAATCTTAACAGAAGAGGATTTTGATTTATTAAAGCAAGAGGTAATGTGTGATGTCAAAGATACTATGTCCTGAATGTAATGGTGAAGCCTATGTAGATGATGAGCCTTGCTTATCATGTGAAGGTGGATATATGGATGAAATAGGTCCAGAAGATTACACATTAGTCGAAGATCAATACACGAAAGGAGTGAATGATGATCTCATTTATGAGTAAGACAGCACGAACTGTCGCTAAAGGCTTAGCAACTACCGAAGCCTATAAATATAGTAAGGGTAGAGCAGTATGGTACTGGAGAGTGCTATTAAGTCCAGATTTCTCTAAGACTATGACAAACTTATACAATGTCAATAAAGTCGAGAGAGATTTAAATAACAATGCATTCGATCATACACCAAAGAAAGTATTTCATATCAGCCCAGAGGGCGATATTTATGACATACGCACTGGTGATATNTATGGAAATGTAAAAGAACCAAAAAGCAATAGATATAATTCTATGGATGATGCTGATTATGACAATGTGGAAGGAGCTACTACATGAATGACGAACAAACCAAAGCATTTATTAAATGGTCTGAAAGTATATTAGAAGCATTACAAGCGACTAATAAACAATTAGATATGCTTACTAACAAAGTATACGAGTATCAAAAGTTTAATATAGCTATGGGTACTAGTGTACTTAAACTGTTCACCGATCTAGCTGAAGGTACTGATTTATTTAGCGAAGGTGAACTCAAAGCAATTACAGAAATGCAAAGGAGTATAAATGAGCAAAGTCAACGCCCTAGCAATGGAAAAGCAAATAGCTGACGAACAACGTCTAGAAATTACTAGAGAACGACTTGGTAGATCAACAGAAATTTACCAACATTTAGTAGAATTAGATAATGACAAATATAATTTCGATAGTAATACACGGTTGATGCTTAATGTAATGAAAAATCAAATAGACTCATTATGTAAAGTAGATGAACAACTTGTTGATCTTATTGAAATGCATTTAGGTGAGAGGGGTTGATCCCCTCCCACCACAGAAGGTCTATAATGTGTGATAGAAAGGAATATACATGATACCTACCGAAAGTAAACTGCACATAGCAGAAAACTGTAATATTGTCCCCAGTATTCGTGATATTTATTATCATGATTTACATGACGGCGACTGGGAACAGATTCCAGATAAAAAAGCATTATTTAATGATGACAAATATATCGCCACAATGAGTAATGCAAGTGCCGAGAATCTCAGGACTTATCCTGATTTTGTCAATATGTTAAACAAGGGTTTAATGGAATCTAATTCATTAGACCTAGACAATGTAACAGTAGAAGATGATATCATTGATGATGGTGGTAAATTTAGTCGTGTAATTACATTTAATGGAACGACTACCACCTTTGAAAAAGATACATTAAAGCTGAGATTATGGGCATGGACTGCCTACAATCTACGTTGGGCTGAACAATTTATCTTTGGTCCAATGGTTATATATTGTCTTAATGGTTGTATGAGAGCTGATTGGAAAATCAAAGGTATGTCTAAGAAAAATTGGAATACCAAAGTTTCTATTGAGGCTTCTGATATATCCAGAGCAATAGAATCATTCAATCAATTCCCAGAGTGGTTTGAGAGAATGGCTAGAAAACAAGTAAGCCAAGAGAATGTGAAACATCTATTTGAGAATACAATAGCTTTAATAGATGATCCTATTCATCCCAGAGTGTCGGACTATGCAATGTCAGAGTTATCATCACACTGGAATAACTATAAACAAAGATATGGTATCAATATGTATGCAGCTTATCAAACTGCGACACATTGGGCTACACATCCAGAAGGTCGTGGACAGCCAATGAATAAGTTCAGATCTAGATCAGATAAAGTAGCATCCATGTTACAATCACAAGATTGGCATACTTTACTTGCCGCTTAAATTAATATATCAATTCTTTATGGAGTATGCNCTAGGCAAGAAATTCTATAAAGAAGTTATACCCCAGTTTGTCAAAGCAAGAGAGAAGCTGGGGTATACCCAAGCAACAGTAGATGAACTATTGGGTGTTGCTAGAGGTCTTGTTTCCAAATGGGAAGTAGGCATACGCAAACCGAGTGGTTATTTATTCTGTTGTTGGGCTGATGCTTTAGGGTGTCAGATTACATTAACAGAAAGGAGCAACCATGAGGATAATATATTATCAAGAAAAACTACATCTTAGTTTAACTAAATCAGAAATAGATGATTTGTATCATGCCAAAGGGAGAGCAGTAGAAGTATGTCCTTCTTGTTTATTAACTTTACAACAAGATATATCTGAAGCTACTCGACAATATTTAATAGATTTACAAAATAAATTAGACAAGCATGAAAACTCTGAGTGATATATTAGGTAGACATAAAAGAGAAGTATTAAAAGAACAGGACCGAACTAGTCCAATGACCTATAAGCAAAGGAAAAGACAGTTCATCCTGAAAGCTGCAAAGAAGTATTTTACTTATGATAAATATATAATGTTTATGAAGCTCTATCTATCACCCAGAGTGAAAGATAATCGAATAGTTTATGATACAGCGAATATGCTTTATGACAAATACAGAAAGGAGTTGCAAGAATGGCAACAAAGAAAAGAAAACTATCGAAGAAAGAGATAGAAGTATCATTAGGTGGTACTGATGCTATCAAGATAGTCAAAGGCGAATGGAAAGATATATGGTTAATAAAAACAGGGAGAGAAGATAAAGAAGATTTATCAGAAGTTCTACCAGTGCAAATGGGCATATATACCGAACCATTTAACATTGACTGGTTTGAAAAACAAACTGGATTAGAAGTAACTAATAATAACAAAGTTTATACTAGTCCAGATATAGAGTTTCTACATGCAACAGTAGACGGAGTTATACATAAAGAAGAAGCAATCTTCGAAGCAAAACATGTTAGTCCGTTTAGTGCAAAAGATGTAGTAGATAGATATTATCCACAGTTACAACATTACATGATAGTAACAGGATTAAAACAAGCTTATTTATCTGTGTTGATAGGTAATCTACAACATAAGATTTATAATGTAAAAGCTGACTATGACTTTATGCATAAACTGATATATGCTGAAACATATCTATGGAATTATATTCAATATGATATTCAGCCACCAGATTATGTAGATTTTGAGGCGTTTTGTTCAAGAAAGGAGAATCTAAATGGACTCACAGAGAAAGTTACGATATCCGTACCAAGCTGGTTACAAGAAACGATCCACTAGTAAGGAAGCAGCAGATAAGATCAATATGAAATATCCAAGACTGATGTTTGCTATTGAGGATATATATAAGTTTGGAGAGAATCTAACTTATACAGCTGATGAAGTAGCTGAACAGCTACAAGAGAATCTCATAAGTGTTAGAGCTAGAATTACTGAATTAAGTAAACAAACAGTTCTAAGAGATTCTGGTGAACGAAGAAAGAACAATAATAATAGAAATGTTATAGCTTGGATTCACAGAGATAAACTAAAGAAACAGAAGGAGATGTTCACATGAGTGATAACAAACGTGTCTGGGACAGTTTCAAACATACTGATCCCAAGTTTACCAAACAATTTAACAAGTTTGGTAAAGATCTAACAACTACTGATCCTATGTATCAGGTGATGAAGATGACAGATCAATTCGGTCCAGTCGGTGAAGGTTGGACTTATAAAGTAAACTATACATATACAGAGAAAAATGTATTTGCAGAACTTACAATAGGTTGGCGTGAAGATACCAATAGTCAATTTAATTGGTATGGTCCTGTGTCAGCAGTCAATCCTTTATACAATACTAAAGGGACACTAGATGACGAAGCACCCAAGAAAGCTATGACAGATGCTATGACTAAGGCTATGTCGCATTTAGGTATGGCAGCAGATGTATTCTTAGGTTTATTTGACAATAACAAATATGTTCAACAAATGAAATCTAAGTTCTCAGTAGCTAATGAATCTAAGATAACAGAGATTAAGGTAGCTAAATAATGAGTCATACATTTAAAGGTGATGATTTACTTGATGTAACTATGCGTCCTGATAATAACATGTACGAAGCGATCTATAAAGATCAAAAGCTTAGAATTAGTGCATGGGATTTTACTAATGGAATATATAATACATTAAAGAAATCTCAGTTTACTGTAAAATATCCAACATGGGGATTTTATAGATTAAGCGATCAAAGACATTGGAATATATTAGGAAGGAAACTATATCTTGATTAAACAGAAAATAGAAAATTGGGGTTCTGATCTAGTGTCAGAATCCCTAGAAGATTATTACGAAGGTTATGACCATTATGAAGTATGCGATAGTGTATTTCATGGTATCCCTATATGGAAACGATATACATTAATACTTCTATTAGGGAGAGATTGGTTAGACGAAGAAGTTGATTTAGCAGTCAGAGAAAGAACTGATGAGTTATGTCAAGATCAAGTAGAACGCAGAATGGAAGGAGCGTATTAATGACGATCAATAAAGTAATACTAGTAGGTAANNTAGGNAATGATCCAGAAGTTAAAATATCTACTAAAGAAAAGAAGTTCGCCAAACTATCAGTGGCAACACATGAGAAGTTTAACAATGCTAAAGGTGAACTAGTAGAAAGAACACAATGGCACAATGTAGTTGTGTTCGATCCAAGATTAGCTGAAACAGTAGAGAAGCATTACAAGAAGGGAATGCAAATCTATGTAGAAGGACAATTAGAAACTAGAAAATATGAACATAATGGTGAAACCAAATATGCAACAGAAGTTGTAGTTCCACAGTTTTCTGGTGATATTAAAATTGTCGGAACAAAAGGATCAGCTACTAAGGAGTCATCAAGTAATGATGATGATGACAAAGCAGATATACCATTTTAATCGAAAGGAAGGTCTATAATGCCATATCGTAAAGTAACCAAAGGACACTATACAGCTACTGTTCCTAGAACATTTAATGATGATATTGTAATTCATCTAGTGAAGAACAGTAGAGCTACTAGTTATGTTGGTAGTGAGTCATGGCAAATAATTGTTGATGACAGTTATGTAAATGCGGAGAAGAAGATCATAGGGACAGCTGGTTCCTATGCTCTTGCAAAGAAGAAAGCAAAGACATATATTGAGATGAGATTATTATCTCATATCGATAGGCAACTGTCGTTTGTAGAATAAAGTTTCCATATGGAACAGGCAAAGGTAGTGCCTAAGGCTGGTGAAGATACATAAAGTAAGATGTATGCGTGAACCCCCTTCAAAAACTACCTACAAGTTTCGGCAAGGATAGTGCCAAGGGGAGTTTCCCAAAACTATCCACAAGTTTCGTGATACTGAATAGCTATCAGTATCGGCTGACTGAATAACGTCTATACAGAGGCGTAAGGTACACTGGAGATGAAGTATGGGCAAATGCCTGAGGTACTCGAAGGTGGTTGTAAGTAGGCAAATGATGAATGTATATCTGTAGCTGAAAGCATGAGGGTAATAACACTAATCCCTCGCCCTTGGCGAATGTAACAAAGGAGTAATAATGTCTGATTTACAAAATACTATTGAAGAACATGCAGTTGCTGTAGTTGAAGATGCAGTTAATGATTTTGATTTTGATTCAATCATTGAAGAAGCTATACACAATTACATAAACGACAATCCTGATGTTGTTAGAACTGCTGTCAGAGATTGCTTGTCTACTCTATCTATGAATGATAGACAAGCTATCAAAGATTTAGTTAAACTATTAAACGAAGATTAAGTTTTGTATTGCATGTTGGATGTCTAGAGTAACCTTTCGCTCTAGTTGCGATACAACAGGGGTAGGTTTCACAATCCTCCGCTTTTTCCTACCCCTGAATAATACCTAAGGCAAGGTAGTAGCCGTAATGAGATATCACCCTTGCCTTTCGTATCTTTTTTTAGCTTTACAGAAAGAAATTATATACCGAATGGAATCATACAGGGAGATGTCTAAATACCCCCTGTATGGGCTTTAAAATGCTATTTTTTCCAGTTTTGAGCGATCTTTTCACCACTTCTTCCAGCAATATACCCTCCGACACCGATCGTGAGCAAATTCCACATAGGATCGGGTATCTCAAGATTAATGCTTGTACCGAATAGAAGATTAGCAAATGGCATCAAGATGTAATTATTAAAAATTACTATGATACAGATCCACATAAGAGCTGGTCGCCAAGTTGCAGTAAGCCAATGCTTACTACTGGCTTCAGCTTGAATGATAGAAGCTGCACTTTGTAATTCTTTACTATCGTTATCTAGCATTTGAGATGTTATTTGAGATTTAAGTTTCTCTGCTAAGTCTTTGTCTTGTACTGACTTATCAACAACACCTAAAGCTATCTTAGCAATAGGACCTAATGCTCCTAATAGATTAACCATTGAAGATTAATCCGTATACGATAAGAGCGGCAACAGCTCCAATAAAGATTTTCATCTTACTGTCTAGTTTGTTCCACTTCGTCATCAAACTCAATATCATATTCTTCATCTGTTTCTCCTTCCTCATCATCCAAACCCAGAGCTGCTTCGCAGCGTTCTAGCCTTCTGATAATATCGTCTAGTATTTCATCCATATCCTTCTCCTATAGATATATGTTATTATCCCATGATCCATTATTCTTTAGGACCATAGGAACGAGGTAGGGTACACCATGTGTTATCACTCCACAAGATAATATTGGCTTAGCTAAATTCACTTTCATGTATGCCATAGCCAATGATTTTTTATCTATTAGACAACCTAGTGTCATACCCCAATTTAAATGGAAGTCATTACCCACATATTTGACTTCTGAAACAGTGTGAAAATGACCTTGTACACAGCTCATAGATGTTTCTCTACAAGCCTTTGCTATGTCTTTGCAGAACTGATGAGCAAAAACAACTCTCCCTTTGCTAGTTTCTAATATATGTCTTTCAGCCCATTTCCATCCAGAACCTACATCTAGTATCTCATTATAATCTTTAATAAACCACTTAGACATACCTTTAGCCATAGCTCTACGAAGAACCATTGATCCATGATTACTTTCTAATAAAGTCATCTTAGGAAAGATCTTCTCTAATTGTTTACATAGAGATTGACCAGCAAGAAGTTCGTCAGCTGGGCTAGGTAGATCGGGGTTTATAACATGAGATACATTAATACTGTGCCAATCCATTTCATCTCCTATGTGGATAACAGTATTGGGCTTGTAGGTTTTCTTAAGTTTCTCTAAGAACCTAAATGTATCTGGGTGGTGATACGGAAAGTGTGTATCTGAAACGCAAAGAATCTTTTCATGTTTCATTTATATCTTTTGTAGTGCAAAAGCCTGTTACATACAAGTCAGTATTTGCAGATTTAACAGTCTTGGAAAAGTAATCTATATATCCTAGACACTCATTAACATTTTCAAATGTTCTATCGTATAGAGGAAAAGTACCACAAGTATCTTCTAATGGTGTTGACACAGCTTGGACACAAGCTATTAGGATTGCATAGATGTTCAAAACATCTTTAAGGTTATAGCAAATATCCAGCCTAGTAAATTCGAAAATACCAGAAATCCTACCGAGTAAATAACCTTTTTAATACCAGCCATATCTTTTTCTATATGGGTTAAATGATTATTTTGAATTGTATCAAGGCGTTGAGAAATAACTGCTACTTCTTTATCAAGGCTAGCAAGTTTATCTCTCTCATCCATTGTTATTCTCGTTTTGTAATTGGAGATGTTTATCTTTAAGTTGGATGATCTCGTCTATTGATTTATTAATTAGACCAGTTCGTAAAGAGAAATTTCTATCATAAGATCCTGTTAATCTTTCTTTAGTAAAAGCATGATCTTCTTTTTCTTTCTTTAATAGTTTCTTTACTCTTCTTAATTCTTTTTCTACTTCTTGTAATGTACTCATTATGCCTCCTGTATTAGTTTAACTATTGGCTCATATCTTGGGGTAAGGGTTCTATATAAACGACTATCTTTTAGTTGATTACCCATTTCCACAAAATCTCCGTCTTGCATGGCTTTACGCATTTTGACAAATTGATTTAATCTAGGCTCACCAATATTATAAGCTATTTCTATAATACTGTCTTTAACAACTTCTGGTACTATACAGTCCCCTATATATCTTTCGGCTGCATGAAGATAAACAAGAAAGTCTTTCTCAAATTGTTCTTCTAAAACTTCTTTAGAATACTCAACACCTTCTTCATAGGGATCACCATCAACGCATTTATGACCATACCCAATCGTCATAAAATCTTCTTTGATAGTATTACCATCCATTCCTGTATACTCTAAAAAATACCCAGTTGGGCTATATCCTTCTGAATCCTTAATCTTATTTTTTACTTCTTCATACATTAGTTTACTTTACTCATTGATCGGATAAATTCAACACCTTCTACAGTTTCTATTTCTGCTTCTACTTTTACACAAGATACTCTTGCAGTATCAGATTGCATATTGCGTTCAATAATTCTTTTCTTTTCAAGACAATCTTTCACACCATCAGTAACTGTATGTTCAATCATAGTTCCACCAGAAAACAATAATAATGCTATAATTACTTTAGTTACCATTATGTCTTACCTTGTCTTTTAACTTTTCTATATCGTTTAATGCCTTTTCCATATCAGCTTGTAATCTCATAATGTTTACTTTGTTATGTGCCATGTTTTCTAAATCTTCTGACATACCTTCTACTTGTCCAGCTATAAATTCTAATAACATAAACTGTTCTTGATCTATAGGAGTTTGATCTGCGTTCTTAACAAGATCAGCCTCAAACAAAGTAGCTCTAGTTTCTATATTATTTAACCTTTCTATAATACCAAAATATGCCCAAACAGCAGTAGCTGTAGCTCCTAATAAACCAATAAGATTCTTAAGAGGTAAGCCTATCTCTGTCTTATCGGATAGGCTCGCCATTATTCTTTAGGATTAGCTGTTTTNACACCCTGTATTCTGGTTCTCCAAGCGTCAATGTCGTGATAGATTTCATCTAATTGGTCGCCTATATCACCATATGCAGCTCTACGAGTTGCATCTACAGTGGCATTAGATTCAGCAGTTGTTGCTGCCGCATCATAACTAGCTAAGTCGCTATCAGATGGTTGGTCTACACCAGAGATATTCCACTCTTTAATGTATGCACCTTGACCATCATCTTGTAAAAGAACATCAGTAGTAAAGTCTACCTCGTTTACTGAGTTAGCCTTTAGATACTCTTTTATTTTTGTACTTAGTTGTGCCATTTGTTTTCTCCTTTGTTAAGTTATTATTCTATATCCAAAAAATCTAGCATAAGCTGATTGCAATAGTTCTGTAGTTCCTCCACCATGATAAATTCTAGCATCAACATAATCACCAGCAGATAAACTAACTTGTGTGCATAAATTCCAAGTTGGATCTGCACTGGCAGTTTGTCCTTGTGCAAAATCACCAGCAAAATCTTCTGTTGATCCATTTTTATATAGTAAAAGTTGATATCTAGCTCCTGTGCCTTGATTTGCATTACTAAAACCACCTACAATAGTAAAACAATATTTACCATCTTTACCACTTGGAACTGTAAATCTATAGTTAGATGTATCAAATGCTGAATCTGTATCAAACACTTCTGAGTCAAATTCCATGATCGTAGTTGTATCATTGTTGATTGTTTGATTACCATCTAACTTTGCAAAAAAAGCTGGGGTATTATTCACAGCTACAGCACTAGGCAAAGCTGTTATAGATGTAATTGAATTATTATTTAAACGAGTTATTGCCATGTTATGCTCCTATTAACCTATATGCACCCCAACAGGTTTTTCCACCATCTGCTAAATACTCAAATGTATCAGTTCCGTTTCCAGAATTTTGATATAAGTAACATTGAAAATAATCACTGCTTCCGTTTGCAATAGCTGTGTGTGCCATTACTACAGTTAAATCTCTAGCTCCACCCGTAACATTTGAAGAATAATAAGCCGCAGAACCATTTTTATAAATTACCATTCTAGCATCTGTTCCACTGGGTATAGTAATCCAAGCTCTACCATAAAAATAATACTTTCCAGCTACAGACGGTGTAAATTTATAATTACTAGAACTATTATCATAGTCACCAGTATCAAATATTTCAGTCGCAAAAGCACCTAGTGTGAGTGAATTATCACTTATTGTTTGATTAGAAGATAATGATGCAAAAAAACTAGGTGTATTCTTCATAGCACCAGCACTTAAAGTTACATTACCACTACCATCAGAGTTAAACAGAGCATTTCCGTTTGTGTCTTGAAATGTATTTACTTTTATAATTGAACTCATGTTATGCTCCTATTAATCTAAATCCTTGCCAATAACTTGCTGCTGAATAAACATTATTACCACTACCAGATGTTGTTTGTACATAAGTTTCTATGTAATCACTTTCACTTAAATCTTCTATTACAATATGATGAAAAGAAAAATCATTGTCACTGTTTGCATGATTGTAAATTGACCTTGTTGTATTATTCATTGCAGAACCATTTTTATAGTATTTAAAGGTGTAATATCCCAATGAGTTTCCAATTTTATAGTGTGCTATAAACATATATTTACCCGCTTTACCACTTGGCACTGTGAATTTATTAGAAGCAAAAGCACTATCTGAATCAAAAGTTTCACTATCCCATGTGACTTTTACAAAGGTATCATTTGTTAATCCAAAATTGCTTGATAGTCTTACATAAAAATTAGGGGTATTAGATGCAAATGATTGTGTTAAATTACCAGAACCATCACTAGAGATAATAGCGTTGCCACCCTTATCCTGTATTGTATTAACTTTTAATATACTCATGTTCCTATCCTAAATCCATGCATTCTTGTTTGTGTATCTACAGC
>FUFK010037957.1_pt1 | contig 34188 bp, 51 predicted proteins | sample 1021851 | NCBI WGS metagenome assembly FUFK01 (sample SAMEA51879418, study PRJEB19060) | metagenome | reverse complement strand
ACAGATTTCCAAGGACTATCTATTAAATATTTCACGTTTTCGTTGTTAACAATTTCCTCTGATTCTGTATCTAATGTCCAAGGTTCTTTATTTAAATATGCAGAAACTGCGGAAGCCCAAATCGAATTTCTTTCTTTTAATAATCCATCACAATCTATTTGATTTGTATTATCTCTTGTAGTTTGACAAATCCAGAATCTACGATTACCACTATCATCCATTAATAAACCATCTGTCTTATTACTAGTTCCAACTATTATTCCTCTTCTTTTGAATACTTCTGTTGATTTACCATAAGGCACTCTGAATATATCTGTTGCTTGAGATAGGAATGCTTTAACTTCCCCTGCTTGTTTTCGTGTTGTCAAAAAATCNAATTCGCTGTATTCCATTATCCAACTTCTATGTAAGACCATCAACGAGTCTTTATTAGATATATCTTTTAATGCATCAGAAAAGAAATGACCTCCTAATGTAGACCANAATGTAGATTTTCTAGCTCCCTGNTTTCCNACTATCACAAAACAATTATCAAANTTACATCCTGGTTCAAAAACACGAGCTACNGCGGCAATCAAAGTACACTTCAACATTTTGTCGTAGATNGTAGGAGCGATNGNNTTATCTTCGGGTCTTAAATATGTNGTAGCGAGTTGATCGATATAAGTAAGTTCTTCTGTATTAGAAACGTGTNNTAAATATTCNTTNACAGGATCATATTCATTTTCNCTTGCTGCTTGNACAACACAATCAAANGCNANATCTTTTGATACTTTTATTCCNCTATCAGCAAGTTTTATATAATATCTTTCTAGCGAGTTTTCGCCCTCACAAANNTCNNCTCCTTCTTCTATNTGNTGNGTAAAAATATTATATCTAAATGGATTATCTCCTTTNTTCTTTTTTCTAAGTTGCTCCATTANNTGATTAGCTTCTATTTTTTGTANTGGTTGTTTTTCTATNACTACAGGAGTATCAGGATTTTCTATACTTTGAATNTCTACAAGTTTTGGTGGNTTGTATCCTGATTCTCGTGCGAGATACCAGAAAGTCCCTGCCTCGATTAATTTACCTCCTGATCTTGCGACTTGATCAATACCTCCCCATTGNGGAGAATGTTGTTGCATCAAAGATATTGCATCGCTTTCAGATNTGTTTGCGTCATGGCAAGCTTTCACAAGTCCCCATAGCANGTTTCTGTAATAATCNTAAGTACCACTTCCGGGGANACGAGGTGGTATGCAATTNAGTGCATCTTTAATATCTTCAAAAGTACCTTTTCTATATTCTTTNNATTGTTTACTTTTTTTTATTTTTTCTGTCTGCACTTTATTNGGCAAACAATCNTCAATATCTTTNANTGTNTANTTNTTTTCGCACGAGCTGATGATTCTTGTCATCTCTCGTTTTGTCCCATCATCTCCCATATGGTAAGTACCTGGTAANCNCATNACTCGTGATGGATTTTTTAAGGCTCTATCAGCATCTGCATAATCTANTAATCTTTCTTGAATAGGCTTCCAAGTCTTTGGGTCAATTGACTTTTTCAAAACCCAATANTTGTGTATTGATTTACCTCCTGTATCTATCTGNAAGGTAGGTTCGGGGAGTCCTAANTGTNCTCCANNNANNNANNTGTTCTTCTTTAGANCNATCATCCCANTCAACAAANAANGCTCTNCATCCTGTTATTGATGANTCNGTATCTTCGCCATCATTAACAACAACATAAATACCACGACCTTCTATCTGACATTGTGTAATCCANGGNATATTAGCATTNGATTTTTTACCACGATCTGAATTTTTAAGNGGATGTCCTTTTGGATANAAAGAACGTAATCTTACAGTATTTTTATCTTTGCCAAGAATTTCGAGGAAAGTCCTCCATTGGGACTTATCAAGATTTAAGTCAGACATTAATTTTTTTTTGTGTGATATTTACTTTAGGGACAGGATTTTAAATACATCATTAATGCTTCTAGCAACTCCTGTGATTCCCCCGGCCTTGTTAATAAAAGTAAGCCAATTGTTTTGCTGAGTTGTTAGTTTGCCTTTTTCNGTTTTNATTTCTATTGAGACAAACTGTGCTATTTCTTGTCCNATCATGTCNTCGGTTATTTTTATTTTNTTAAAACCGATAAGATCAGAAGAACCTTTAGCTAACCCGAACTGAACGTATCTTCCTGTTCTTGGGTCGGGAAGTTGCCCCACTTGATTACGAAAAAGGCGAAGAGTTGGTATCTTGCCGATTGCAAGTCGGATTTCTTGTTGAAGCTTTGTCTCATTGTTGCTCACGCTCCAATTGTATAACCCTTTGCAAGGGTATTGCAGCACATTGCGGAACTACAGAATTTCCTAATGCTTTAAGTCTGTCCATCCGACCTCGTAGCCCATCATCTCCTCTACGAAGGCAGGGTTGAGAAACATATCCCCTCCATTTTGGGCTGAGAGTTTGTCTTGTCTCGCCATTGCCGACAGGCACTTTCCAGCTTGGGTTGTATTTTTCATCCTTGCTTTGTGTTCTGATGCTGTTGGAGTTGGAAGTTGATTGTCTGTCAGATGATGAATCTTCCGACCTAGCTGATCCTGTTTCTTGCAGTTCTTTGTTGAATCCGCTGATCCGTTCTTCCATTCCCTTGCTGATGGAGTTGGGAGATTCTCGTGTATCTCCGCTGCTATTTCTGTCTCTAAATATTTCTTGTGTTTCAACTTCGCCATGTTTTCGCTTAACCTCATGTTCATCCCATGTGCCGCTCTCGGTGTCGGCAACAGAGAGTTGAACATCTCTTGAGTCTCTGGATTTACTGCTTCCCTCAGATTTGATAAAGATGTCCTCCCTTTTCTCGCTCCCTCCATTTGTTTCTTGAGTGCTTCTGGACTTCTCTGTCCGAGATGATCCATTGTCGTTGGAGTTGGTAACATCTCCCGATCTATTACTGCTCGAAGAGGAGTTCCCCCTTGTTTGAATTGTGCTTTGCGATCTGGATCGGATGCCAATGGGGTAGGCAACAAGCCACCATCTGTCTCTTTGATGGGCGGCTCCAATAAGGCTAGCTGGAAAAGTTGCCCATTCTGCATCGTACCCTGCCTCGTAAAGCTCTGCGAGAACAATGTCCAATCCGTTATTAAGGATCGCTGATACGTTCTCCAAGATGATGTATTTTGGTCGTACCATGCGTATGACTCTGATGAGTTCGTAGAAGAGACCAGACCTTGTAGTCTNCGTGATGCCTTTNTGTCTACCTGCAACTGAGATGTCTTGGCAGGGGAATCCTCCTGATATGATGTCGTATTGAAAAGGTCTTGCTGTGAATGTTGTGATGTCATCGTGAATAGGAATGTTAGGAAAGTTTTTTGAAAGGATTTTTTGACAGAAAGGATCAATTTCTACGAAACCTGCTGTCTCGATGCCTGGATCTATCAGATACTTTGAAGCGTAACTGAAACCGCCAATCCCTGCAAATGTGTCAAGCATTTTTAAAGTCATGGTTTTATAGGTCCTGTAAAATCATTTGGATCTATGAATATTTTTCTTTGTTGGACAGTTTTTACATAATTAATTATGAATGACCTATCCCAAGAATATTTAGTCATTTGTAAAAACCACTTTTTATGTAAATCATTTAAAAACCATTTTTTAGAAGAATTTATAGAAATTTGATCCCAAATTGCATTTTTGAGTATTACATTAACTTCTTCATGTATTTTTTGTTTTTTCTCATCAGTATCTGCTTTAGGATTTAAAACAGATTTCCAAGGATCTTTTTTACTCTCATTGTTATTAAAAGTAGAAAAACTTTTAAAAGCAAGTGATTGATTTAAACAAAATAATTTAGCAACAATTTCTTTTTTATCTATAGATAAATCTGATGCAGTTTTTTTACCATTATTAAAATGTGAAGCTTTATATCTAGGTACTTTGTTTTTCCTAGATTCATAGACTCGATAAGCCCATCCTTTTTTATAACCTAATATTTTTGCAACCATTTCTAATTCTTCAAGTGTTTTAGCAGTTGCTATTAATAGTTTTTGTTGTTGTTTTTCTGTTTCTTTTCTCTTAAGTTCCTCTAATTCGCCTTCTTCTTGCTTAATAAATCTTTCTCTGTTTTCTGCCTGATAACCACAAACAGGACAAACTGGTGTCGGTTTATAAGTAGCAAAACATTTCTTGCAAGTTTCTACATGAGGTACGACTTCTCCTTTTTTCTTTTTCTTTTTTTGAGAATGCAATGACCATTCTCTTTTATCATCTACAAATCCATGTGTCCTAGTGCTATTTACATGATCTAAAATTATGGCTGTTTTATCAGGTTTTGGTCTTAAAACCCTTCCTACTTGTTGTAGATATAACCCTTCAGATTTTGTTGGTCTAAGGAGAATTGCTGCTGATACATCTGGAACATCTGTACCTTCTGATATGACATCAACAGATGTAAGAATTTGTATTTTTCCATTTCCAAGTCCTTTNATNGCCTNATCACGATCATCGACCTTCATCTCGCCATGAACTATAGCAGCTTTNTAACCTGCATNTTTAAATTTATTACAAACATCAGTTGCGTGTTTTATNGAAATACAAAANGCNATTGCAGGTAAACCATCAGCGTGTTTTTTATATTGTTGAACTGCATCGCCAATAATATCTGCACTATCTATTTGTTTTTCTAATTCTTTTTTCTGATAATCTCCACCAAGTGTTTTTACTTTATCTAAATTAATTTTTAGAGGTGGTGCAAATACTTTATATGGTGCAAGATATTTATCTTTAATTAATTTTGCTACTCCAGGCCCTTTAACTAAATCATCAAAATAATCAGCTAGTCCCCTGCCATCAAGTCTTATTGGTGTTGCAGTACATCCTATTTTATATGCATCTTTGAAATGCTCTATTATTTTTCTCCAACTACCTGCTGCTGCATGATGAGCTTCATCAATGATTATGTAATGCGGATTAAATGTATTTGTTACAAGTCTCCTTACTAAAGTTTGCACCGAAGCTATTTGTATATTATTTTGTGAAGACTCATATTTTGCAGCGATCACACCATGATTAACTCCAATATTTTTTAATTTTTTGGATGCTTGATCAATTAGTTCTTTTCGATGAACAAGTATTAAAACATTTTTTTCGTTTTGAGATATTGCTTTAGATATCGCAGCAAAAACAACTGTTTTCCCTGCCCCGGTGGGCATTACTAACAAAGGCGATTTTTTACCCTTTGTATTGAAAGAATATCTCAAACTATCTATTGCTTTGATTTGATAACTTCTTAACTGCATAAGGTTGCACGAGATGACTCTAGGGTATATGATACGACTACAAACGACAAGTCTTTTATTTATAAATCGACAAAAATGTACAAACCCTTGGTAATGAGCAATGCAGAATATCACGCAAAGAAAGACTACGAGTCTTCTAGTAGTATTCGTGATGCATTATTAAATCCTAAGAAATATATATTTCGCAAAACACATGAAACTGTTCCTACTAAAGCAATGGAAGAAGGAACTGCTGTACATACATATTTTTTAGAAAATGATTTATTTAAGAAAAATTATGTATTTAAACCAAAAGCATTTAATGGCAGAACAAAAGAAGGCAAAGAATGGATGCAAGAACATGGTCATCTAAATATATTGTCTGCTGAATGGGAAGAAAATCTTATACAGATGAATCACAACTTTTTAAACAGCCCTGCAAAATTTATCTACGATAAGGAAGGATTAGCAGAATTAAGCTATTTTTGGGAAGATTTATACAAAATTAAGGGTAAATGTAGACCAGATTGGCTATCTAGCGATGGAAATACAGTTGTTGACCTTAAAACTACACAAGATGCGAGTCCTAAAGGCTTCCAAAAATCCATAAGTGGATTTGGTTATCATATTCAAGCTAGTTGGTATTTAAGAGGTTTAAGAAAATTAGGTGTACCTGCAAAAGAATTTATTTTTATAGCAATAGAAAAAACAGCACCATATTGTATTGGAGTCTATCGAGCAGATGAGGACATGATTAATGCAGGTATGAGCGANGTAGAAAAATCATTAGAACTTTTAAGAATATGCCAAGAAACAAAATTATATCCTGACTACACACCGACCATTCAAGATATTAGTCTTCCTCCTTGGATGACTAATAAAAAGGTCACACCCCAAAATTATCAGGAGATTGAACTTTACTAATGAAAATCGAATTCGATTACAAACAAGGAGAGTGGATACAACTAAAAGCGTATCTTTTTCCATACCTTCACAAATCAGAACTTGTTCAAGATTTTGTAAAAAAGGTAAATACAAAAACTAGATTGAGGCCAATGAAATGACAACAGAAATTACAAAAACATCTATAGAAAGCGAGTCTTCTATATATCACTCTGCTGATAGTTTTGAGTTTGCACAAAGGCAAGCAAAAAGTTTATGTCAATCACAATTAGTGCCAACACAATATCAAGGTCAGCAAGGTTTATCAAATTGTTTAGTAGCTCTTGAGATGAGTAAAAGAATGAAACTAAGTCCATTAACTGTTATGCAGAATTTAAATATTATTCACGGCAAGCCATCTTGGTCGGCACAATTCATCGCCTCCACCATAATGTCCTGTGGCAGGTTTTCTAACTTTGACTATTTAGTAAAAGGTCAAGGCGAAACATTAGAAGTACAATGTGTTGCTACAAGATTAGAAGATAAGAAACAAGTAAAGGGTTCAGCAGTTTCCATGCGTATGGCTAGACAAGAAGGATGGACTAAGAACTCGAAATACTCAAGTATGCCAGAATTAATGCTTCGCAACCGAGCTGCAACATTTTTTGGTAGACAATATATTCCTGACTTGTTATTAGGTGTGCAAACTAGTGAGGAAGTGGTAGATGTAGAGTTAGAACCTATCAATGTATCCGAGTCCCCGGTGCCGATAGAAAAATTACAGGAGGATGACAATGACCTCGATTTCTAAAGACGAATTTATTACAACTGTGGAACTTGCTGAACGATGGCGAGTCCACACCGATACTGTTGAACGATGGCGAAGGCAGGGCAAACCCCCTTCTTTCTATTCGATTAATGGAAAGATCCTCTATAAGGTGGCTGAGATAGAGGAGCTAGAACTAGCCAAACGTCAAAATTCTAATTTAACAACATGACACTAGAATTACAATTAGCTGTTTTTAGACAAACAGAACAAGACAACAGGTCTTTTTATAAGGAAAGATACGATTCTTCTAAAAAATATCCTGATTACAAGGGAACTGTAAAAGTACCTGTAGGACAGATAGAAGAATTTATTTCTTATTTAAAAAATGCAAAACCTGATAATGATGGTTATGTGGGTGACTTTATTCCATTAAGAGCATCAGGTTACACAAATACACCTAAAAATAATCCAAATGGTAAAAAATTCCTTGCATTAAAGATTGAGACAGATTATAAAAAACAAAAGGAGATTTATGAATCTGACAATAGATCAATAGACGCAGGTAGGAATTTAAATATGTCCCCTGCTGATGCACCTATTGGTTCAGACGAAATCGACTTTTAATTTATGGGGCATGATCGCTAGTTTGCATGGGCTAGTTAATTTGCTGCTCCTTTGTAATCTTGAGGCTAATGACTCTGTATGGCCTGTTCGCACAATTTTACAAAGATGATACGAGTTCCCATCGAGGATATATGAGAGAGTCAAAGGCAGTTTTCTGAAAGGTTTTACCTGCCTCATATGCTCATGTATAAGCAAACGTATCTGTTAGTCCCCTATTTTTTTATTATGGCAGACTCAACTAAATCAGTAATTAAATTACGAAAGCTTAAAGAGAAAAGACTCTTATGGCTTGAAGAAAAACTAGATAGGGACATCCGAGGTTATGATCACATTGTTCAATATCGAGATAACCATACTGTTTATTTAAAGTCTGATTGGGTTGATGAAAATATACAAATTATTATTATTAAACACAATTACGAGGTCAACAAAGTAAAAACCATGAAAATTAAAGACTTTAAAAAATGGGAAAGAGAGGAGGTAGATAATGAAATCAAATAACTTCCCCGATAAAGAATTACTTGATATGACACCTGATATGGAAGGTGTAACAAGAGCCGAAAAAAACAAAAAAACAAAGAAATTTACATTTATTGTGAATGGACCTGGTAATGCTCCTATGAAACTTACAACTTATGCAGAAACAGAAGCTAAAGCAATTAAATATATAAAAGCTAGATGGGGCGATTGCAAGTATGAGGTAGTTAAATGAATAAAATTGTATTTCCAACTAACCCATATGAAGGACAAATTTATTGGGACATGAAAACGAAAATCATTTTTGAATATTGGGAACCAGAAGAAGGATTACCACCCGAAGTAAAAGCAAAATGGATTGCATTAGATTTTCAAAAAGAATGTGTCGAAAATTTATTTTCTAATAGAGGTAAAAATAAATATTTTGCATATAACAGACTTATTGATCGATTCGGTTGGACAGATGAGCAAATTAAAAATTTGTTAAACGCATGACAACAGAGCAAAAGATCGCAGCAGCTACTGCTCGCATTAAAGAACTCGAAACACTTATTAAATTATGGAAAGATGAACGAAGAACAAAAAGACTTTATATTTAGACATCCTTGGTATCTCAAGTTATTTCCTGTAGAAGATCGTGCAAAAATAATTTTAAGTTATACAAAAGAACAACAGCTTAATATGATTGCTCGATACGATTTAGAACTTAGATACGGAAAATTTAAGAAAAAATGACAGCAGAAAAACTACAAAAACTTTGGAATTTAGCGACTCGTAATCCTAACGAAAACGAGGCACTTGTAGCTGCTCGTAAATTTATTAGAGCTATAAATAGAGAACAGGTAAGTGTGCATTTATATAAGGGGTCTCCTCCTGCATCACAGGAGGATATACAAAGAGCTATAAACAATGCATATCAAAAAGGTATTAATGATNTAAANGNACAATATCAAAGAGAANTAGATCGACATCTAAATGCAAAATATAACGAGGGATATTTAGATGGACAAAGAAACGGATACTCAGAAGACGATATGAAAAGACAATACCAAAAAGGATATACAGCCGGGCAAAACTCTAAAGCTATACAAAAAGCAGAACCATCAGATATTGTTCAAGACAAGCAACATATAAAATCAGTTGTTATAGGAAATGGTAGTTCATCAACTTTTGCAGGTAATATTTTTTTTCATAATCAATCAACTGGAACAATACATATAAGGCAAAGTTAAATCTTGTATATCACACATTTGGTCTGCAAGGGACAAATNGGAGTCAACCCGATATATTATGGACTAACAGCAAAATTCAGACCTTGGTATTTCGATGGAAAAAAAGTTTATGTCGGTAGATTATATGAGACAAAATCAGAAGCAGAAGANGCAGCNNCAAGACTNAGGACAGATTGTATGTTGCGGAGTNCACGTTTTTANGGTTATAAATGGTACTAGATACTGGATTAGCACACCACCTAATGGATACGAGGATAAAATTTGGAGTAGATAATGGCTTCTCTTAGATACCATGCAGGTCGCATGGTTCTATACGAAGAAGAACCAAATAAATGGCGAGTAAAAATAAAGACAAAACAAGGAAAGCTTAATTTACCTTTACAAGCAAAAGAATTAGAACCTGCACTTATAGAAGCAGAATATTTATATGCAGATGCTAGATGTATGAGCAGAGATCATCCTTTATGTATTGATTGTATACACCACTTAGTAATAAAAGCAGAGTGCGGTTTAGGAATGCCCGAAGGAAAAGCTAGTGGGGGAGTTTGGGCGAAGGATTGTGCTTACTTTTGGGAGAGGAATCCTTAGAATTAATTTTATCTATATGATCCCCGGCTTGATTAATTATTTTTGTTAATCTGTAATTTTCCATTGCAAAAGCACTTATAAGATCAGGAATATCATCGGGATCTAAATAATTAAATACTTCTCTTAATATCATTTCTACTTCAAATTCTTCCTCAAGCGAAATGGTTGCCAATACCCAAGGTTCAACTTTGCGTCTTTTTTTTGCTTGTTTGTTAAACCACCCTGACCAAGGCATTTCAATTTTCATTAGAGTGTCCTCCACCCTAACAATAACCAAATTTTACGAAAAGTCTAGTTATTGCGTATATACTGTGCTTTTCTGTCTTCTATAGTTTGTTCTGGATATTGTATTGTGTGCCAAACGTGTTCACACTTAAAACATAATCTTCTTCTTATAATAATATGCTCCGAGTTTCTATCAGATTGAATTACTTTTTGTCTTGAGAGAGTATTGCATTTAGGACAATTTACAAAATTTAATCGATGCATCTGTAGATTTGTATGGTTTTTTATCTTACTATATAAATAGTTATTAACAACAATTATGCCTGGACATTACGGAACAGGAATGGGTAAGAAAAAGAAAAAAAAGAAAGGCGGTAAAAAATAATTACCTGCCTGGAAACAAAGCTTTCTCTAACGCATCAACTAATCTGTCATCAACTGTATTGTCAGTTTTTTTGACCATAGCTCGTATTATATCTAATGCGAGTTTTTTTAATGCTTTTCCACGAAGGAACGCAAAAATGATTGGTTCAATAATTTTTAGCATTGTAAATAGGTAGTTGCTAGTCTTATAGTAGCTCAACCTATGCATCTAGAGCTATAACCTCTTCTGTTAGTGGTCAATGGGAGAGGTTATCTTCTTGGTTTAATCTCTGCAACAGCAAGTTCTACTTCTTTAAGTCGATGAAATACTTCTTTCATATCATCATGCATATCATCTATTTTTGTTGTTAATAATTCTATAGCAGTTGTATTTCGCACGAGATCATCTCTTGATTGTCTACCTCGATAGGATACTGATCCAACAGATACAAAACAAGCTGTCATCATTGCTCCACCAACTGCTGCTATTACTTCAACCACTTTACGAGTCCTCCATATATGTCTATTATGACAGAAAAAGGTTATGACAGAACAGAAAAAGAAAAATCCATTTCAAAAATTAAAGGAAGGATTAGATGATAAAGAAGAACAACTAGCTATCATCAGCCTTTTCGTGAGATTAGGTGTTGTCGTTTGGAGTGGCTTCATAGTTACACTTAACTACATATCTATTCCAGGCTATAGTTCAGAGCCAAAAGATATCACGTTTCCAGCCTCGCTCCTAACTGGAGCTTTAGCAACATTCGGTTTGGAGGGATCAAAGAAACGTAGTGAGAAAGACAGTAAAGTTGCCGAAAATCAAGGTATGGTGCAGACTATAAGGGTAGAAACACCTATCAAGATTGAGGGTGCAGAAGTAATCGACCCTAAACCTAAAAAATGAAAAAGCTACTTCCATTATTATTTTTATTATCAGCCCCGGCTTACGCTGACATAACTTCAAAATTTACGTCAAGCGTAAGCGTAAAAGTTGACGCTGCCATGACACAAGCCACACGGATTGGGGCTTCTTATAGTGCCTCTGGTAGCAATATTGGAACAAGTGATTCAAACGATCAGATTGGAGGACTAACTGTTAGTAATGGTACAGTTACTCTCAATGCTGGAGATTATTCTATAAATGGTTGCGGAGAAACACCTGCTAACTGTGCTAGTACATGGTCACTAACAGAATCATTCACCGCAGCAGATACGATTCCATCAAATAACGGAACAGAAAATACAACGATTTCTGCTGGAACAGTTCCTAACTTTGGAAGTGTAATTTCAACTGTAGCTGGAAGTGGAGATGGCTTTGCAGGTTCTATTACATCAGGTCATGGGATCACAGGATTACATGAGGGAGATTCTGGATCTACTGTTACAGGTCAATTTGTAACGGAGCTAACTATAAGATGATTTATGAAAAAACTTTTACTGCTAGTTTTTTTATATGCCTTACCGCTTAATGCTCAACCTATTGTCCCTTCCTTCACTACAGGGACAGTTTCAAGCACCACAAATACAACCACATCAATCAATGAGACTATCACTTCTACAGATTATCATGGTAATTCTTATGAGTATACTGTTACTGGAGTGGGGGTCACAACCGATGGATCAGTCGCTCCAAATACAACGGATGTTAATGGGACAGTAGGTGGTCAAAGTTATACATGGACAGGTTTAGATCTATCGGCAGAAAACAAACCAGTATTCACACTAACCGACTCAACTTCTGGGAACGCATTCCAATTTACGGAAACATATCGAGGCCCCGGTGGAGTCTCCAACGTGACAACAATACAAAGAAATATAGAATCAACAAGCGTAATTACAAGTACCTCAGTATTCTCTCAGTAATACTTTTATATCCAACACAAGTCTTTGCTAATGCCGTAAGTCAATCAAATAATGGCTCGGTAACCAATATGGCAATACAATCGCTAACAGGCAATATGACCACTAATCAATACGGAGGAAATATTGTATGCCAAGGGCCGACACTCACGATTAGCCCCTTCACAACATTTGGAGCAAATTATTTAAAACCATATCGAGATTATTATAGTACTCCTGTATATGATCCAACTGACGCAGACGAAGATGGTGTACCTGATAATCCGGGGAATGTACTTTATGAACAATTGAATTACTCAGGAACAAATAAAGACAGTTATGCATTAAATTTTGGNATATCTGCNANNTTTAGTATTCCATTAGATCGTGGNTTACANAATCAATGCAAGTCTGCCGCTGATACGCAGATATCTATACAGAAGCAAGTGTTAGAAAACAAGCGATTAGATTGGCAGATAGCTCGAATTCGTGAATGTGGAAAATTAAAACAGGAGGGCATAATGTTGACCTCGGATAGCCCATTTTTTAACTTATGTAAGGATGTATATTTAGTTCCAAAAGCTAATCAAGTTATTCCTCACACTCATAAAATTATTCCTTCTCAGCAGTAGATTTTTTACTAAAACGTCCCACTAATTTTTTCACAAGGGGCTTGATAATTGAGAGTAATGCTGGACTACTCGCAGCGATAAGTCCAATAGCAGTAGTACTAACAACAGTAGAAACTGGAGGTAGATATTGAGAGATGAACGGAACACTTTCATAAACTTCATAGCATTTAACCCCATCATCCGATCTACGATGTGATACGACAATCTCTAATTTAAGTTCTGAAGCATATTGGCCTACTCTTAAATTATCATCACCTGGACAATCTACTAATTGAACTTTTTTCTTTTCTTTCTTTTGTTTTGGAATTTCGGGCTGTTCAAACTTTGATTCTGGAACTTGTTGTACAGGTTTTTGTTCTTGTTTTTGTTCTACTATTTCTAATTTTTTTGGATTATATTCTATCGGAACATAAGAAGGTATTTGATAGCCTGGTGGACAAGCATAAAAAGAACCATTTACATCATCCTCAATAATTGAAGTATTAGTAGGTTTTACATCTCGATGTGTCTTAACACATCCGGGCAAATTTATATTTGGTAAAGGTACATCTAAAGAAGTTGATGTTGATGGTACAAAAATTGGAACATTTATTGTTTGTATCTCAGGAATACTTATATTAGGTATCTCCATCTTTTACATCTCCTATAGAAATAGACCAGCCATCTTCTCCAAAATTACCAATTTCTTTTATAACAGGTTTTTTTTGTTTTTTATCTAATTCCTCGTGATATTTTTTTATGTCATTATCTAGCTCTAAATTAAATCTTTTTATTCTTACCCAACTAATAAATTTATTTATGTAATATTGAACAAGTCTTTTAAAAAAATTAAAAATCATTAATCAAATGCATCTCTTTTTTTTAATACTTCGACTTGCGAAAAACATTTAGGACAAGACAAATTAGTCATTACTGAAAACTCTGGATAAGTTGGCATAGATTCATCAATATCTATATCCCCACTTGTTATTAACTCAGAATTACACCAATAACAATTCACTTTAACTTAGGTAATTGCATTGATGGCCCTGTAACATCAGGTATTTCCGCATCAAGAATATCAGGCATAAGTCCTTGTACATTACCTAAAACCTCATTCATAATTTTTGTTTTAAATTGCTCGCTAGTAAGGTACTTGTAACCAAAAAATGCTGAAATTAAGGTACTGACTATAAGTATGAATGAGGCTATACTCAAAATATTAGATATTTTTTGGAACATGATTAGAGAATCTATAGCTAAAGCACTAGCTTTTACAAGTGTGCTTGTGTTACTGCTTATTGTAGCCCTATCTCCTCTCTACGTCACTATGAGTTTAATGACAAGGCAAATGCAAGATTCTAAGCATTAGGATCTGCTGGATATTGAGTTATATTTGGAGTAGGTACACCATCCTTTTCTGTATATCCATAAAGAGTTACTAAAGCTGCGGTATCTTTACAAGCATCTATTTCTTTTTCACGAGTATCACAAGCTGTTCGTACTCCATCTCTAAATGTTGATATTGCTGAAGGAATTGCAGTACCTTTTTCTGCTTTTCTTACGACATACCAATCATAAGGAGCTAACAAACTTGCAGCAATTTCTTTTTGTTGTTTTTTAAGTCTTGTTTTGACACCATCATGTACTATGACATTACCCTCACTATCTTTAATTGGATCGCCTTTTTTTATGCTGCCATCTTTAGAATCAGCTTCGTGATATTCATTATAATCATCTAAAGACTTTGCAGTTCCGTCACTATTATAAAAACGTAAATCAGGATAAACAGGATCAGCAACCTCAGTAATCCCAATAGCTGCTTTTTCTTTTGCTGTAGATAATCTTAACCAGTTTGCAGGGTACTGTATATCAGCATAAGTAAATGCTACTCCAACTGCCAAAGGTTTTCCGTTTAATAAAAATGCCATAATTATATATTACCTTGCTCTAGCATTTTTGAAAGGTGCTTCCGCTATAGCATAATAAATAATAGTATCTCCATTTTTATTGAACTCATCCCATGTGCTTCTAGGTTTAAATCCGTTACTTAATATATCTAAAGCTGGTAATGAAGCATGAGTTTCTTCGACATAATTGTGGTTGGCATATAAAGGTCGCATAGCAGGGTTATATACTCCATAAGGTCTTTTTGTGTCATAAATTTCCCAGTTTGTTGTTGTGCTTGAATTTTTAAAAAGTATGTAAGCTGGTCTAAAACCTGTATAAACAAAAGTGCCATTAGCATTTCCGTTGCCTGTAAATTTGCCGACCTTAGAATAACCTTCAACAGAAGTAAATAGATATGCAATATTATCTGCATTATCAGAGGTAAAATCAGTATCATCTTCAAAAACTAATGAGGTAGGCACTCCTAAACCATATGCTTGTGAGTCTTGAAAAACTTGGTTTAAATCTAATGCAGCATAATCAAGAGTTCCATCAATAACTGTGGTATGTGTCCACCAGTTATTAGCAGCACTACGAGTCTTAGTAATAATCAACTGTGGTGCTACTCCTAATCCATGACCTATATGATAAGTACCTGTTTGCTGCTTATAAGTAACCATAGAAAACCCTGCGGTAGGATTTGCTTTTACAGTTGGCACTTCATCTGCTGGTGTTACATCCCCATCAAAATTAGTTGAGCCAAGAAGAGAGTTTGTATTTATTTGACCCCCCATCCCAGCGTGTGCAGAGCATTGATAGAAGAGGGTCGGTGCTGATGCTGCTATAACAATCTGTGTATAAGCACCGCTAGATCCTGGTGTACCAGCAGTAGTCACTCCTGTCGTATATTCTCCACCAGTTTTATCTGCTGCTGTGTAAAACCTTAATGGGTGTCCAGCATTAGAACTGTCAGATTGGTCAAAGATATAAGTACCACCTTCTGCAAGATTTAAAGTTACTGCACTAACAGCAAAAGTTGCATTATCAGCAGAATTTCTAAATCTATACTTATTACCAGAATCAGAGACAACTACCACCTTATATGTAGCACCATCTGTCTGCCCTGCGTTCCAACTCCATCCGACATATTCTTTATTGTTTAAGTTTGTATAAATTGCTGGTTGACCTGCTATGTGATCTAACGTAAAACCATCAGAATTAAAAGCACTTACATGACCATAATAGTCAGTATAATTTGCACCTCGCCCTTCTTCATAATTTTGGCTAACTGTTAATTCTGTTCTACTTGCTGCCCCAACTGTATCTGCCCCTGCTCCTCTCATTACATCCCAAACCAAGTGATAATAAGGAATACCTCCATAAGCAGAGCTAGTTCTAGATTTAATCCATACCCATGAAGGTTTAAAATTTAATCCTGTTATGCTTCTATCTTTTGTACTATTTCCTGTCCAAGTTAAAGTATCAAAATGTCTGTTAGGCAAAGGTATTGTTGGGTCGGGTAAGTTTTTTGAACAAAGCGATTTATATCCTGTTGGTGGTGTATAAATAAATCCTTGTTGTCCACAATTCAAGAAAACATATCTACTTGATCCATAACTACCAACCATAGGAAAACCACCAGAAGCCACACTTGTCCAATTTGGATTTGACCCTGTAGAAGGATTTGCACTTTCTTCCCAAGTATCATTTCTTCCTGTATAAAGTTTTTGTCCATCTGCGTCATAAGCAAATTGCAAAATATCATTGTTTGAAATTGACGTAAAGGCACTATTAGTAACTGGACTACTACTGCTATTGTTGTACTTACTATCTGTCTGTCTGCCATAAAGACCAGTTGAATCTGAATTTATATCTTGCGTAAAACCTAAATTACTGTAGGCTATCCCCATTATGTAACCATTACTTCCATCAGCAGAGGCATCTGGAACTTTGTATTCCCAATACCATTTACCAGTTGAAGGCAAGGCAATAGTAGAACGTGTGTGCCTCCAACCTGACGTACCTGCTGTTCCTCCTTGTAAGTTACCATTTGAAGGACTATTTCCAGAGCTATCTAATGGGTTTAAAGTACAAAAATTATTATTTGGACTATCTATTACTGAGTCATTACCCTCACCAGCACTTACAGAAAAATTATTTGGAGTAAAATTATTATCATTACCAGAAGAATCCTTACCAAGTGTTGTTGCAGTCGTTCCAGAATTGTCTGAAAAATTTAAGTAAAATCCATTTGTTCCATAACTTCCTGTATATTTTTTTGGAATCCATTGACCTGTTACTGAGTTTGTTTCTGCAAAATATGATGGGTCGTAAGCCTGTCCATCAATAAAATTAATTTCGGTTTTATAAGTTCCTGAGGGATCAGTAAGATCTGCAAATTTGCCTATAAAATGTTTACCTTCACCATAAGTTGACCCACCTAAAGTATTACCATTTATAACGCTATCTTGGTTTTGATCTGGGTTTGATGAACTAGAAAAGTCAGTCTCTCTTGTACCATTAACATAAAGCCTTATTCGATCATCAGCAGTTGAATTTCCAGAATCCCATATAGCGACAATGTGCATCCAAGCAGAATTGTCTCGAAATACTCTAGTTGTAATCTTTGTTCCTTTTTGTGCAGAGTGCCAATTTTGAAATTTTAGTTTGTCATTATTATCAAAATTAATCATTGTAACAACAACGTCACTACCTGACGAAAATAAGTTTTGATGTTGTCCGTTTACTGTCTTTTTAACCCATCCACTCCAAGTCCACTTATCTACATTACTATTACCTAAAGTTGCTTGTAAATAAGCATTATCATCACGATTAAACCTTAAACTACGAGTTGTTTCTTCTTCTACCCCTCCTGATATGAAGAAAGGATTAGGACTTCCAAAGGTACTCATTAGCTAAAGTTTCCAATAAACTGTGCAGCTATATTTGTGTTAGTTCTTGCTATCCAGGCAACAACATCTACCTCATTAGCACCTGTTGATAATGTGGGTGCTGTGCCATTTGAAAAATCCCAATAAGATCCAAAAGTCCCTGTACGACTTCCAGTTCCATCTTGCGTAATGAACAGGACACCGCTTTGCCCGGCTGAAATATTTGAGGGATTTGCAATAGTCACATTACCTGTGAGTGTCATTGAAAAATTATTAGCAGTTCTAAAATCTAATGTAATTGTAGATGCAAAAGAAACAGCAATTATTTCTCCAATAGTTCCTTTTGTAGTAACTCTTCCGTTACCAGAACCACCACCATTATCGAACTGCAAAGTATCTAGAGTACTTGTTTCGTGTTTAATGTTTGTGACTTTAAGTGTTGACATTAATCAGCCTCCTCTGGGGTGTTCCCCTCTCCTAACCAAGCAAGATATTCTTCGTACATTGTATTGCCCTCTGCAAATGGTATGCAAAAACCATCACTTCTAATAACTGACATTTCTTTTCCTACTTTTGGATCAATAGCAACTTTTTTATATGTGTAATTCATATCTCAGCATCTCCTTCTAAATATGTGTTTGTAGTTCCATTAGTAACTAAAGTAGCTACTTGACCTGAACTATAACTACCACCACTAAAAGCAACTCTTGCCCTATCAGGTTCTGATACGCTTCCATATACAAGAGCAACAGTATTAGCGGAAGTTACAGATTGTTCATCATCCGAATATAAATTACTTGCTGCACAAGCAGGTAAAGCTCTCATAACTTGCGGAAAAATTACACATTGCCTAGATTGTGAGCCAGTTTCTATACCTACAGATATATGTGAGCCACCACTATTGCAAACCCCTTGGTATGGAATCCTAAAATAATATCTTTGACATTTTCTTAAATTTTCAGCAAAAGTTAAATGTTCGTAATCTGTTGCCGAGTCTCCGACTTCTAGCTGCACTCCTGTAATATCAAATGTAGAAGCCCCAGCAGTTAACCATGTAGAAGCATAGTCAGGATATTCAGCCGACCCAGAATAAGCACTCCATTGATTTAAAGCTTTAGTACCTGTGTAATCTGTTCCATACCAAGGAGTGAATGAAACAGTAAGACCTCGTGCTGCTCCATTTGCTAGTGTATCTGTATCAAATTGAACATTTGCTGCTCCCGGAATTGTTTTTGTTATTTTTGTCCAAGCATTATTACCAGAAGCTGTGAATGAAAAAACATAACTTTGTGATGTTCCATCTTGACTTGTTAAAGCCATGTAGAAAGTCTGATTAGTACTACATCTAAACCAAAATTGAATAGTTATATTACTTGTTGCTGATGTATAATCCCATCCAGATTGTGCAACATCTCGTGCTTCTAATCTCTGCGAAATACCTATATAACCATTTGCATTAACCGATCCAGCACCTGATAAAGCTGCTCTATAGAAATATCTGAATCCACTTGAATATGGAGTATCACTTGATGTTAATGATTGCTGAGACTGAGTAAGATCTATACTTCCAATGTTTCCAAATGAAGTTCTGAATCTATCAATGCTTTGATAATACAAAGCTGTAGATGAGGTAGCTCTTTGTGCCACGCTCATATCTCCGTTTATTATCAAATTTTTAGCTCTCCCTGCTCCAGCTACAGATGCGAATGATAAATTTCCAGAGCCATCTGTAATCATGGCTTGAGAGGCAGACCCGTCTTCATTTGGTAGCTTAAATGCTACATCTGCTTGTGCTGGGGCATTGGTTGGTGAGTTGAGTGAAACAACATTACCGCCTGAGTGTTTTAGTGATATTTTGCTCATAATTAACTAGGTTCAGTAGGGAACGTTACGGAACTCATATCTAAATTACCACTTGCATCGAGTTTAGGCGATGCACTAGCAGGTAAATCACGCAAACTTTGACGATAGGTTTTCCATGCTGTAGATAAAGTCAAATCAGAACTAGCTCTCCAATCTGTTAATTCAAGTCTTTTATTTCTTTCTAAACGTAATAATCTCATAGGTTCTGCATCATTTAGTCTTTTTATTTCTGCATTTATTTCAGATTCGCTAGGTGCTTCACTAGGTTTCGCCCAAGTAAAATCAGAATAGTTAGAACTTGTGCAAGTCCATTGTGCATTAGGTTTTAATTTGTATGCTGCCTCAATAGCTGTATAAATCATGGCTCTACCTCAAACATCATTATTTGTGACCCAAAGCTTTCACTATTCGGTGAATACCTTATTAGGGCATCAGACCCACCATTTCTATAAATTGCAAACTGGTAAGTATGACTATTTGTATCTGGTGCAGTAGTGGTGTAATTAGTAATGCCAGTACAAGCTGACCAGTTAGATGCTAACTGAGTATAGGTTTTTATTTGAGCGACTTGCGTTCCGCTTATGCCATCTCTATAAAAACCCATGTGCCAAAACATTGCACCTTCGACCATCATGTGATGGCTATGTAAAAAAACTAATTTATTACTTGTGCTTGCCGCAGTATGAGTAATTTGTGGGCCAACTAAAGTCCAAGTTGTATTTGCTGATGTGTTTTGTTCATTAGTGGTTGAAAGTGCAAATTTTTGTGCTACGACTTTACCACCAACACCACTTGCTAATTTCGCAGCAGTAACAGCATTGGAAGCAAGCATATCTTCGTCTACTATTCCATCAGGTAAACCTCCTACTGAGATTCCTGTTAATGTTCCTGATCCGTTGATTGATATTGGCATAACTATAAGATAACAAGTATTGCGTTATTGGGAATAGTAATCACAACTCCGTTATTAATTGTAGGACTTACTGTATGTGCGTGTTTTCCAGCTCCAATTTGATAAGAAGTTGTAACTGCTTGATCTGACTCGAAAAATACTTCATCTGTACCTCCCCCGGTAGCTCCAGCTCCACCCCCCAGCTGCCCCCATGCACCATTATTGTATCCTTCAAATTGATTTAGGGTACTATTATGGCGTATCATTCCTACCGCCGGGCTACCATCACGCTGTGCTGTCGTGCCGCTAGGTAGGTTTAGTGAACTAGTGTAATTATGTAGTATTTTTCCTGTAAAAGTCCCACCACTTTTTGGCATTAAACCTAAATTGGCTTCTGTTATATTTCCAATAGTTGTGAATGTTCCTGTAGCTGAACCACCGCTACCAGATACAGCAGTACAAATCTTCAATAAATTTGTTGATGAGTCTATGTGTGGTTGAAATTGAGCTATATTTGCTATACCCGAAGGATCTCCACTAGCAGAATTTAAAGTTCTTAATGCTGATAAAATATCATTTAAAGATGCACGAACCGCAGCACCTGTACCATTAGCGGTATTAAAATTATTATCTGTTTCTTTGGTTGTACTATTAACTCTTGCCATTTTAGTACTTTTTTATTTTATCTTATCATCCCTTGCCGAAACCGACAGNTTGATATGTGAAATTTCTATCAATAGAAGCATTTGATGAATTTTTAAAATGAACAGTAAATCCTGTTGATGATATATTTGTAACCTCAAAATAATCCCCTGATGACATATTTAATGCATTAATGCCAATAGAAGGTAAATTACTATTTGCTCCTAAGATAGAAGATGTTCCTACAAAGAAAGGATGTGTAAAGGTAATAGCTTTTGCACCTGCTCCACTTGCTGTGACATTACCTTGTTCTGTTCTTCTTTGCAAAGATGCAGTATATCCTAATTGAAATACTCTTATATCTTGTGCAGTATCATTACTTGTTAAATTGACCTTGAATTTAAAACCTCTTCCTTTATATGTACCATTAGCAAATGTTTGAAACGCAGTATAAGTTGGAGATCCAGAACTAGGATTATCTTGTGTGACTGCAACAAGCATTTCAGCATTTACATCAACAGCAGTATTCCCATCAAAATCATTCATAAGATCTATAAGTCCTCTAGAGTCAAATAAATCTGACGGATAAAAACCTTCTGTTAAAAAATGACGTTTTAAATCGAGACTAAAGACACCACCTAAATCTAAAAAAGAACTTGCTGCTGCACCGCCAAATTCATAAGTACCTAACGGAGATATACCACCTATATCATCTAGAGAACCAACAGTATCAAAATCAACAATACTATCAAATTGACCAGTTCCAGTTAGATTTAAACTATTCGTTGTAGCATCAAAAGCAACATTAGNNTTTGTNCCTTGNAANTNNGGANTATCTAAATCTTCTCTTCTTGTAACAGCTATTAATGGAGCAAGATTATCAGGTAAATCAAAGACTACACTTGCCTCTCCAGCACTAAATCTGCCACCATCATCCCTAAACTTTAAAATATATTCTCCTTCAAGNTANGGGACTTCCGCAGTTGTCGTATTACCTGCAAGAGCTTGAATCAAATCTACAGAATTAGAAAATGTACCTGTTCCATCTGTTTTAGTAGAATGCCTGACGTAGACACGACCTCCATGAATAACATCAACATCAGTAGATAAATTCCAACGTAATCTTACAAGTTTTTCATTTATTGGCTCTGCTGTAAGTCCTGTTACATCACTTGGTAGAGCTGTTTTACCAATAGCATTAAAAGATATATTCGTAGATGTTGCACTTAACTGCAACGAACTATTAGTGCTAAAAACTTGTATTTCATAAGTCCCTATCTCACTATCAAATATTTCAAAATCGGGACTTGAAACTGTTTGTGTCACAAAATTTCCATTATTAAATCTGTAATTAACTTGATATTGGGTAACACCAACAATAGGCTGCCAACTTACAATTATTTTTGATACAGCTTGATTATTTATAGCAACTATTCTTTCAACTGCTTGTAAACCACTAGGAGGACTAGTTGGTAAATTTAATACTGATACAGTTCTTGTTGGTAAGCTTATACCATCCTCAATAAATGAATATTTTGCATTTACATATGATAAAGCTGTTATTTCATAATTAATTCCATCTTTTTCTTCTACTGAAACTACTCTAAACTTTTGTGATTCAACTGTATCGTTTGTAAGTAACCAGACTGTATTAGTATTTGGAATTTGAGAATATGGAGTACTTACTGTAATAACTGCTCCAACAATAGATACTATATCTCTTTTTTCTACAGTTCCATTAGGTAATATTATACTTAGTTTTGAATTCGCTGATGTTGCTAAATCTGTTGCAGCGGTATCATCTACTGTTATTTCTGTAGTTGTTGCCGCACTTACCCTGCCACCTCTTCTTACACCTGAACGAACAGGATCAGCTATTTCTATAACAGCACCTGGTCTGACAACGACTCCAGAATCTATAGATGTTTTAAATGAGCAGACCTCAGATTCATTTTGCTCCGAGAAAAGTATTGCTTTTGCCAATCTGAGAGCTTGACCACGACTAGTACACGCAAATCCTTTTACTTGCTTAATAATTACTCCTAGCTTGCCTATTGAAGCGGTATCTTCATAAACCTCATAATCTATTTCTCTAGTATCCATATTAAAATATGAAACTGAAACAACAGTATTGCGTGTCTTTAAACCACTTCCTTGATAACTAAAACCTTCTTGAGTGACGTTAGATAAATTAAAAAAATAACTTGGATCTTTTGGACTATCTTGGGCAAGAAGAATACTACCAGCAGACCAAATTGGCATACATCTCATAACACCTGCCAATTCATTTATAAGATCAAATGCTTCACTTGATGATTGAATATTTACATTACAACTAAATCTAGCTTCCTGTCCTCCAAATCCATCTGATACCAATGTATTTGCAAACTTACTTGCAGTAACAAAGGAGAAAAGATCAAGAGAACTATCAGTTATATGATTACCAAATCCATATCTAGTATCTGTAAGAAGATCAAGTAACACCATTGAAGGGCATGAACACCATTGAGCAGCACCCATTACACCATTAAAAATATAACCACTAGGGTATATTATGCGACCAGTAGCAGAATCAATGCTCGGTGTTCCAGTATTATTTGCACCTGCTCCTGGTATTCTTACTTTTATTCCTCTTATTCGATATTTTCTTGAAGGTATAGATGAAAATTGCATTGCATCTAATCTTATAGATGCATAAGCACTATTAGGATAAGTATTTGCTTGATCTATTATTTCTCCAAAACTTGTCCATTGAAAAGCATCTACTAATTGAGTGCTAGTACTATCATTTGTTATTCTTGTAACTCTTATATCTGCGGTGTTTCCACTACTGTTGAAAACACTCTTATCTAAATTTATTCTGTAATCTCTTTGATAAGCATCTGCTGTTCTTCCTGTTACTTTATCTGTGATTAAATCAGTAAAACCTCCAGAGTTGTACTGAATTGATATTTTAAATTCTACTGTAGACCCTAATAAATCGCCCTCGTCTGTTGCTCTTTGTAGTTGTGGAAAAGTTATAGTTATATTTATAGCGTCAAGATTATGATTAGTAATTTGTCTAGTAATAGGATTATCTTTTTTTACAGTTTGACCTACACCAATTACTGAAGAACTACTTTCAATACCTTGTACTTTAGTTTGACCTGATGTACCAAATCTAGGATTAAAACCAACATCTTGAAAGTTAAAATCTGTTGTATTTGGAGAACTAGAACTAGCTTGAGATTGAAGAACAGGAGTATCGTTTAAAAAAACATCTTTTAATGCAGCATTGTTATATGCAGTTGTACCTTGAGTTAAACCTTCTTTAGATGGAGATGCAAAGCCTTCTATTTCTCCTTCTGAAATAAGGTCAAGAAAAGTAGCAAATTGTCTACTATGTAAATTATCAGGTGTTCTTGTAGGTACTCTTGGAGGTGGGGGAGGAGGTGGGCCACCCGCACCTCTAATGATTTTTTTGTTCATTTCTGTACTTGCTGTGTGTCAATAGCTCCGCTGATCACAACCGACCCGGTCACAATTTCTCCATATACAATTGGTACAGGAGTCCCGGCTCGTGATGTATTTTGAGNCCCAGAAAAACTAAATGATATTCGTGGATCTGACTCTGAACTAAATTCTTCTGGTTTAGGTAAAGGAAATAACATTTGAGTTACACCTCCTAAAAGCAAAGCACCACCTCCTAACAAAAGAGCTTTAGTTCCAAAAGTTGCAGCCGCAAAACCTCCACTACTTAATAATCCTCCAGCAGCAGCAACAGATGCACCTGCTGTAGCAAAGGCTAAACCTATCAAAGCAGCACCTAATAAAGCCCGACCTAATCCACCGCCAGCACCTGCTATAACAGGAACAAGATGTATATCTTCTTTACCTATCGGATGATGTATTTCTTCTTCTGATATTAAATAATTACCAACTTTTACTTGATAATATTTAGGATTCATATATTTTTCTACATCAGGAAAATTGTTAATAAGAAAACTGATTGCTTTTGGCAGACTATCTACTTGTACTTCAAACTCTTTATGGCCTATAAACTCTGCAAGTTCTCCATATAATTTAATTTTACGCAACATAACGATACCTACCTCCTGTGCATTTTAATAACCATTGAGAATAAGGTTCTCTACAAGATAGTCTATCGGTTAAATGATGTAAAACATCCCCATCTAGAAAAATAGCTACATGATTTAAACCACTCGATCCTATAGACATTAACAAAGCATCTCCATTTAATAATTTCTCATCAGGTTTTAATTCTCTAAATCCTGTACTAAATGCACAACTTTCAAATAATGGATTCAAAATAAATTCTTCTGGTGTTGTAGGTCTATCCCAATCTCTAAGTTCAATATTTTTTTCTTTTTTATACCAGTCTCTAACTAAAGACCAACAATCAGTAACACCCCAAACCCAAGGTCTGCCTAATAGTGGAGGTTCATATCCGCATGGTTCGCAATAACCCCATTCTTCTGTTTTTGGATTGACTATATGCCAAGGAAGATTACTTTGCTCACAACTAATTTTATCTGCCTGGCTAGGGGAAGGAGGTGTAATTGGATGACTATGAACAATAGCTGTGATTTCTCCAGTATTATCTGCTCTTATATAATCTTCTGGGTCAAGAATAAAACATTGATGATTTGTCATTGATAAATTACGACATGGAAAATATTTTTCTTTACCTCTAATATTTAACAAAAGACCGCAAGATTCTTTAGGATCTTGGTCTTTCGCATGAACAAGTGCTTCTTTTTTCCAATTCATGTTATAAAAGTTCCGATAGAAGGAAACTCAGTTCTAGTGCATTGTCTTTTAGGAACTCGTATACCTGCAAGATCAAATACTGCTGCAAGTTCAAAGGTAACTATTTCTCTATTTTCTGTTGATTTTCTATCGATTTTATATATTTCCTGTGGAAATTCTGCTGAAGGATCTGGTGTGCCGAAAGGATTTACATCTCCAATAAAATTTATAGAATCTAAATATCTAGCTAAAGTTCTTATTCTTGTAACTGTAGCTCCTGTTAAATCATTACCTGTTGTTGTTTGATTGACAGTTAATAAAATTGCAGAAATATTACCAAGAGCATTACTAATAGTCAAAGTAGGTCTAGGAAGTTGTCCTTCTCGAAAAGCAAACCCTTCTGCTTGTATTGGCATCTTTATGTAAGTATTACCAGCCCAAATTATATCTCCATTTCCTGTAGCATTTGTATTTGCATGAAATCTATAAACTGTTGATGCTCCATGTAAAGTACTATCGAGAGTTAAAGAAAAAAGCTCAATAATTGCTGATGGGTTCGTTTTTTGTAAATCAGTAATTATGGAAGAAGTCATGGTTCAAAAACTTGTTCAAATGTTGCATTAATGGATGCAAGATTAGGAAAGTCCATACTTTTACTCCAACTTCTACAAATAAATTTCATCGAAGATGACTCATTATAAGGTGTATAATCAAAACTATCTTGATCATTTGCACGAGCATCAAGGAAGGTTTCTATAGTATCTGAATCTTGCTCAGATAAATTTTTCCAAGTAAATATAAAAGATTTAGGGTTTTGATTTTGCGGTAATCCAAATATTATTCTGTGTTGATAACCATCAGCAAAAACTACTGTTTTAGCAATAGGTTTAGAAGTTTTTCTAACAGGAAAGCTTGCTTCTATATTTGGAAAAGTAGCCATTATGCTAGTAAACCTCCGGGTCTTTTTTGATTAACTAATTCTGATTGTATAGCTACAGCAAAAAGTTCGCCAAGTTGACGGCTTGTACTCTCATCTCCTTCTACAGAAGAACCTGATGCGTCTACATTTACAATTATGTTACTAGGCCCACCTCCAGTCGCTATAACCCCAAGCTTACCTTGACTATTACGCTTCAACGGAAGCACTCCCTCGGGTCCAGCTTCCCCAGCTAAACCCATTCCTTTTGCCATTGGAAAAATTACTGGCTTATCAATGACACCGCCTGATTTATAGGGTACAACTTTATTTTGTGCAAATACATTACCTTTAGCACTTTCTACAGCACTTTCTACAACACCACCATCTGCTAATCCAAGAAATTCGCCCAAGCCTGGAGCAAATTTCATAATAGTTTTAAAAAATAATGCTTTTATAATCATTCTTTGTAGATCCATTAATATTGATCTTGCTAAAGCACCAAAACTAGCTTTACCTGTCATCGCAAGTTCTACGAATCCATCTGCGAGTTTATTAACAGAATTTACTGCAAGTTCTCCAATCTGTGACTTGAGATCCATCCCGGCTTCTACAACTTTTCTCAATTCTTCTTTAAAATTGTATGAACCACTTCTAGCCTGTGTTAATTTTTCAATAATCTGCCCTAAATCCATATCAAACTCTTTATTATCTAATTTCATCTTTTCAAGAATGACACTAGCATCTCTTCTTATTTCTCTAGCTTCAAATTCTTTCTGAGTTATTATTCCTAAATCTAATTTGTATTTATCTAATGTAGCTGCTTCTTTTCCTTTATCCCCCTCTGGAGTCACTCCTTGGAATGTTGTCAGATCTTTGACACTTACAGGTGCTTTTAATATTCCTTGCTCATATCCATATTGCCGTAAATTATCACGAAAAATTTCATCTTTTAATTTCCTAAATAAATTTTCATCTATTGGTTTCTGTCTACCAATACTTAATTGATGCACATTACCTTTTTTATAATCTTCTTCAGTAAATACACCTGCTCTTAATCTTGCAATTTTCATTGCTTGTTTTTCCGCATCTCTTAATGCTTTATTAGCTACTGATCCAGATACATTTTTACCTTTTTCTAATTCAATTGTTTTAATAATATTTCTTGTCTCTAATGCTGCGTTGAGCATATTTGCAAAATTTGTTATTAAGTCTTGGAACATAGCACCAAGAGGTTGGAAGAAGTCTCCAAAACTTTTCTTTAACTTATCAAGAGCTACCTGCATTCTTGCACCAGCATCAGCAGTAGAATTTGCCATATTTTTTGCTGCTTGTGCATGATCATCGCTTAACTTAACAACAAACTTCATAACATCGTTAAGACCTACAGTTCCATCTCTCAAGTCTTTCTGTAACTGAGGTAAAGTCCTTCCTGTGGCATCAGCAAATTTAACCACGGCTCCTGGTAAGCGTTCACCCAGTTGGCCTTGAAGCTCTTCGGCCGACACCTTACCTTTACCGAAGATTTGCGACATCGCTCGGATAGCAGATTGTACATCTTCAGCATCTCCACCTGTTGCTTTAATAGCTTCTGAAACACCTCTAAATACAAGTTCTGCATCATCAACACTTCCTCCAGCACCAATTACAGATGCAGATAAAGTTGTAAATTGCTTAGTAGCATTTTTAATAGGAACATTTAAACCATCTGATACTGAAGCAATAACTTTTTGTGCTTTTGCAAATTCTTTCTCAGTTTTTGTAACACCCTTTAATGCGACCTCTAGTCTTTTAATTTCTCCAGAAAATATAGCAGCGTCTTTTGCTAGACCAGAAAAGTCCATCCCTGCACCTATAACTGCTCCAATAGCTGCTCCTTTTGGCCCAGCTATATTTGCACCTGCCAATGCAAGTTGAGATGTATTGCCTGGTAAAACTTGAGAAGCAAGAATACTTCCAAAGCCAGTACCAAGCTTGCTAAAACCTGCTCCTTTTTTAGCTGTATTATTAAATTTTTGTAGTTTTAACCTATTAGAATCAATTGCTCTACCTAATATTTGAAATTGTCTTGAGTTAACATTTACTTCCTGTCTTAACTTTTTTAATATTCTTTCTTTTTGTTTAAACTGACTTATAGTTTTAGGTGTAAACTTTGTTACTTGTCTTACACTTTGTCCTAAAGATTTAAGTTGTCTCGCTGTAGGATTAGCAGATTTTTCAAGTCCTTTAAGTTGCCTTTGCAATCCAGAGAGATCTTTTAAACCCTCAACATCAATTGTTAAGACAAACTTACCTACTTTTTTAGCCACTCTTCTTCTCCTTATTGACTTCTCTTAGAGCTACAGATTCCATAAGTTGTAAGCCCTCTAGCATTTCTTTGCGGTTAGTTACATTGTAAAGGTCAAATAGTCCTCCAGCAAGCAATAGGACTTCATATTTTAATCCTACTACACCTCCAAAGGACATATTCCATTGTGTTTGTAATCTTAAAAACATCATAACAATTTCCCAATTATCATCCATCACTTCAAAATCATCATCTATCTCTGGTTGCTCCTCGATTTGTATCCCAAAAGCTTTTGCATCTTCTTGAGTACTATCTATTGTTTTTCTGCCACCCGAAGCCCAGTATATGGCAGCATCAGTTAGTTTCCCGATTGAGCATTTCCATAAAAACCTCTAAATGCTTCTAATACTCCTTTAACAAAATCAACATCTTCAGAAAATTCTTTTAATGCAGTTTTACTAAAAGTTATAGGTGTACCATCTTCTTCATTCACATCCTCCCAACCTACTAATATTTTTGATAACGCAGAATACTCATCCTCGTCTTCAAATTTATCAAGTTCTGTTCTTGTAAGTCTTACAAACTTTCCCTTAAATTCAAATTTTTCAAACTCGCCCGGTATATCCTCAGAAGGACGTTTTACCTCAACAGGCCAAGGGTAAACCTTGGTCTTTTTACGAACAAATGCCATAAAAACCAAATAATATATATACTTCTATACTTTAGCTAGGAAGTCAAGTATATAAAAAAGTTAATTCATCGTTAGCTGAACTTGGAACTAATGTATATGGTATCTCAAGCATATTTACTCCATCCATCTCTCCATAATTAACATCGCCAATATCTACTTTTGTGCTTGAAAACTTACAAATATTACCAGCAGTAGTTCCGTGTGTAACTTGTATATTGCCAAGAGAAGTGTCTGTTAAAGCAGCGGCAAAATAATCTTTCTGTGCAAGTGTTGGTGCTTCTATAGTTACTGATCCACTTGCTGCTCTGTCTGTAAGAAGCACCTCTTTTGTGCCTCCAACAAGTTCTCTATATACAAGACTATTACCCATATCAAAACTTAAAGTTTGTAAAGCACCTGCAAAACTTAATAGTTGAAAACTTGTAGTATTTCCATTTTTAAATATTAAAGGTGTCGCTTGATTACCATAAGTAACAGCAGGTAAAGCAGTATCAGTAGGGGCATTGTATATCCCAGTGAAAGTGAAATCGAGCGTTGGAATTGAACCTACCTCCGCTGTCAATGCGACATTTCCTCGACAGCCAGTAACAATATGCCTTACACCATCTACATTGTAGTGGATAGTTACAGATGAAAAGTTAGCTGAAATTGGTTCGTAGGTAACGCTAGTTCCAGAAGCTATAGTCTCTGAAAGGCCACAGGCTTTCAAGGCACTTCCATATCTCGGAGCAGTCCCTGCTGAGCCAGATCCACAAAACTCAACGCTGAATGTACATTCAACTCTTGTATTTGCTAGAAGCTGTTCAGAAGCTCCTAAGTAAGGTCTTACAACATCTCTATTAACAACATCACTTGATTGTGGTGTAATAGTTAGATCAGTTACTAGAACTACATCTGTTGCTGAAGGAGTAGGGTCAGTTCCGTAAGAACTCTCCGCTTCAATTAGAATTACTCTCTTCCTTGTCAGTTGTGCCATCAGTTGTTACCTCTGTAGGGATTTCTGCTTTTTTTGTTTGTTGAACTAGCTTTCGTTTGCCAGTTTTTGGGTTCAGTATGTAAGTACCGCCCTCATTTGGGATTTCATTACTCATATTAAACAATCAGGGTTGTTAGGCTTGCATTACTAGTATAAGTCATGTTGATAAACTGTTATATCCTGTTCGATAGTCAATTTCAAACTCACAAGTTGTTAATCCAGCAGGGGTGTCTGCTTCAATAACTTCAAAAGTTTGAGTTGCTGGTCTTATATCTTTTGCAAGACCGCCAACAGTTGGATCATTAAGTACTTTTGTAAATAAACTTTCTACAGTTGGATCAGCAACATTATCAGGAATAGTTCCTCTAACAATTACAACAATCCTTACTCGCAAAGTCCAATCTATTTTTAAATAGGTAGAAGTATTAACAGATGGCTCATCTGTAACAGGTTCTATAACAATTGCAGGGGATTCTCCATTTGTTATAGGCTCTATTCGAGATCTGTAAATCCTAGTAGATACTCCTGTAGTACCTGCTAAAGTTGTTTTTAATGCAGCTAGAATTTGTTCCCTTTTACTTGCCATAATTATTGCTTGTTAAGAGAAACTATACAAAATTTACCATCATCTATTTTTCGAGCTTGCCTTACTTTATAGTTTGTACCATCAACTGAAATAATATCGTCAAATACTAATGATCCAAGCTCACTTGTTTTACCAGTTAACTCATAATCAGTTGTCATAACTAAACCATCAGCGACTATCTCATCAGGTTGCTCTAATATTCCTTTATAAGAAACACCACCCTTAACAACTGCATTGCCGAAATCTGCTAAAAAAGTATCTAAATTTTCAGTAAATGCCATGAGAAAAAAAAAGCCCTCGTTTGAGGGCTAAATATTTTAGCCGTACTTTTTAAGACCAACTAAGTTGATACTAAAAGTAAAGGTTGGGGATGATCCACCAATTGTCTGAACAATCTTGATGTAACGCTTACACTCATCTTTGTTAATCGCAAGTGTTTGCATTGAGGCAGATCCTGTTACCTGAGTAAAAGTAGCACCAGATAAATCTGTGTATGTACCACTTGAAGCATCAGATTCAGTAATTTTAATATCTAAAGTTGGAGAAGAACCGCCACCAGCAGCACTATCCAAAANTAAGCANTACATCTCCATCANATTCGAGAAGATCTATNGCACTNGATGTAGCTGTGCTNGTNACAGCAGCAGTNGCAACACCAGCANNAANAGTTANTTTNTCTAAGTTNTGNTGNANAACAGACATTTTAAGATTCCTCCTGTGTAGAAATAAACTCTTCTAATTTTGCAATTAGATCAGTTTTGTTTTGTCTTCTATCGAGTTCTATTCCAAGCTTGCGACCATAAGTTTCGATTTGTGATTTTGTCATTTCAGAAAAATCAACTTCCTCACTTTCGGTAGGCTCTGGCTCGACAACTGGTTCTGTACTAGCAGTAGGTGCTTCACAAGTTTCAACAACTAATTCAGCTTTCCCAATAGCTACTAAATACTCCCCACTTTGCTGCTCAAGGTCAACAATAGAACCAGAGTCCGTAGGGACTCCAGCTATCATTGTTGCTCGTAGCAATTTAAACTTCATATTATGTTCCGAAGCAGAATGCACCTGGTTGCTTAACAGCAAAGTCAACATCCTGTAATGCAATGATTCTTACACTACCTGCTGTTGCATTTGCATATGGATCTACAGTTAGATCTAAACCAGACCACATACCAATTACAAACTGTGAGAAGTCTCCAAAGAGAACATCATTGTTTGCAAGCTGATTAGAAACAATAGCTGGGTAGCCATTAATTTCATTGTTCTCAAACACGAACTGTGCTGTGTTTGAAGCTTTTTCTGTTGACTTCAAAGCACCTCTAGCAGAAGCATTTATTAGGTAGAACATATTAGCTACATCAGCATTTGCCGCTGCAACGTCTGTCTCCATTCCGATGTACTCAGCGAAAGTACCAAATGTACTGATTGTTTGTGTTCCTACACCTGTTGTATCTTTAATTCCAAGAGGCTCGTTAGAACTACCAGAACCATAGATTGCTGCGTTATCAAGCTTAGTAGCAATAACTTTTGCAATATCATCTCTGATCATTGACTCAACATCAATTGAAGATTGAAGAAGTAATCTCCGGGAGTAGTCAACAAATGCCCCTACTGTTTTTGGCGTCATGTTCACTTGGTCAAACGCCTGTTGGCTCTCAGTTGGACTTCCAGATTCGCCAACGAAATAAGCGGTGCTAGTTGAGGTCATCCGGGGGATAGATACGTTTCCTGACAATCCAGTAAGCATTGTTGGGTTAGTTGCCATCACAGCCATTCTCTTTCTAAGAATGTCGATGAATGAACCTGCAAGTAATTCTGTTGGAACTAAGTTACCACCAGCTGTTGCTGTACCTACATTCAAGTCTCTTTTTAAAACTTCGTTAGGAACTAAAATTCCATTTGCAGGTTTTTCATACTTCTTAGAAGCTGCGTCAGATACCTCTCTCTCAAAAGCTGCGGCTTCTTGAGCTTGACGATCTGTTGGGTTTGCTAATGCGTTTAATGCTCTTAAGAAAGAGAAANGCTTAATTTCTTTTTGGTCTAAGCCAACTTCNTTNGTTGTCATGTCAGTAGAACGAATGGGTGTATTACGAACCTCTGCCTTGTTTTTAACAAGATCGAGGATAGCTGCTTTTGCTTCTTCGGGAGTTTTATTTCCCTTTATAAGTGAATCAGCAAGCTGTTCTGCTCCATACTCTCCAAACTCACGACATAACGAAGTGATTGATGCTGTACGAGCATTGTTTTCATCAATAGCACGTTGTACTTCGGCTTTGATGTCGATTTCAACGGCTGGAGCCGTATCAACCGCAGTTTCTTTAGTTGATTCTTCCATGTTTCGGACTGTTGTTGATGCGGGTTCAACCGCAGAATTAATCTCCTCGATAGGAGATTCTTGTTCCATACTAATACTATTACCTTGAGAGGGTTCTATCAAACTCCTACCAAAACCAATAGTTGGATCAGCTGGAACAGTAACAACTGATAGTTCGTGTACTGACCAGTTGGTGGCTCTCATACCATCTTCCATCTCTTCCATATTATTAATTTGATATCCAAACGAAATGCCTCTTAATATTCCGTCTTGGACATCTTGTAATATTTCTGACGCAAACTTGTTTCTTGAGAAACGAATTTTAGCATAACCACGTTTATCTTCTGGATTTATATAAGCACTCTCAACAACACCTATTGGCTTATTCATATCGTGATTAAACAGAACAGCACCGCCATCATTTAATCGTGCTAAATCTGCTGCTCCTTCTTCATGGCTTAATATTTCGTTACCGAAATAACGCTTGACTGGATATTCCGATGAAAATGGAAACTCAAATGTTCTTGCTTTTACATTTTTGAAGTCCGTAACCTCTTTACGCTCAAATTTATCTCCATTCTCAATCGCTCTAATGTCGGCAATTTTTGTAAGTGCCGAAAATCG